>UMIB01024131.1_pt1 | contig 139653 bp, 143 predicted proteins | sample 1965641 | NCBI WGS metagenome assembly UMIB01 (sample SAMEA4836110, study PRJEB28245) | human gut metagenome | biome: gut microbiome; material: fecal sample | place: Denmark | collected 2008
AGAAAATTCCCACCGGGAGACCTCACATCGAGGAAGGACATTCTGTTCGCCGTGGGCGTTCGTGGCTTCTTCACTAACTCTCAATTTAGTTACCGCATTCTACACTGATCTTATTGAAGATTCCCATAATCTCTTCCGTGTTAATGCTCTTTTTCTCTTCACCAGCCTTATCCAGGATAGCTTTTCCTTCATGCATCATGATCAGTCGGTTGCCGTACTCTACGGCATAGCGCAGATTATGTGTGACCATAATTGTGGTCACTTTCTTCTCTTTCACGACCTGGTCGGTGAGTTCCATGATGATCTCCGCAGTCTTAGGATCCAACGCTGCGGTATGCTCATCCAGGATCAGGAAATCAATCGGTGTCATAGTCGCCATGAGCAGTGCCAGCGCCTGTCTCTGTCCTCCGGAGAGGGAACCGACCTGCACGCCCATCTTATCCTCCAGACCTAAATTCAGAGGTCGTAACATCTCACGATAAGTTTCCAGTTTTGCTTTATTTACACCACGTCCCAGATTATACGGCTTGCCCTTATTCTCCGCAATGGACATGTTCTCCAGGATCGTCATGCTGGGGCAGGTCCCTTTGGAGGGATCCTGATACACTCTGCCGATCCGGCGCTGACGGATATAATCCTTCTGTTTTGTAATATCTTCTCCGTTGATCAGGATCTTGCCGCTGTCCACCGCAATGCTTCCACAGATGATGTTCAGCATGGAAGTCTTACCGGAACCGTTACTTCCTACGACGGACACGAATTCTCCGTCTTTTACCGTCAGGTTAAAATCCTTGAACAGACACAGCTCGTTGACCGAACCTGGATTGTAATTTTTATTGATATTGATAAGCTCTAGCATGCTTTCACCTTCTTTCTGTCCATGCTGATCACGAGAATGATCAGGAACAGGACTGCTGTGATCAGCTTGATGGCGTTGGGGCTGATGCCTGCAAACATGGCAACTGCCACACATGCCTTATAGAGAATGGATCCTACCACTACACTGCTGGTCACACGGAAGAATGTTACCTTCTTGAACAGACTGGTGCCGATGATGACGCTGGCAAGACCAATGACTACCGCACCGGTTCCGATGGAGATTTCAAAGCTTCTCTGCTGCTGTGCATAGATACAGCCGCTTAAGGATACCAGGCCGTTGGCAATAGACAGACCCACGATCTTCACCAGTCCCTTGTCCACGCCGAGGCTGGTAACGATGGTATCATTGTCACCTACGGCACGAAGTAAAAATCCAGACTTGGTGCTCATGTACCAGTCTAACAGATATTTTGCCACCATGGTGATCAGGAAAATAATGATCACATTTTTGAAATTTACCAAGAAGCCCGGGGTAATACTATTCACAAAGCTGTTGTTGAAAATATTATCCTTATCAAAAATAGCTACATAGCCGGAGCCTGCCACCCACAGATTGATAGTATACAGACCGGTCATCATGATAATACCGGAGAGCAGATCTCTGACTTTTAATTTCACATGGATCAGTCCGGTACAGATTCCCACCAGTGCTCCGCCGAGGAACGCAATAGGAAGTGTGAGGATCGCCGGTACGCCGAAGCCATTGATCAGACGCACAGTGATGGCAGCCCCAAAGGGGAAGCTGCCATCGACCGTGAGATCCGGAAAATCCAGTATTTTATAGGTAATGTAGACACCCAGTGCCAGGATGCCGTAGATCATTCCTTGTTCCAGTACGCTTAATAATAACGCCATAGTTCTCTCCATTCCACAGATATCTTCTGTCCTCACGGCTTAGCGGCTGTTCCTCGTTTTGTCTCACCGGGGACACGAAGTAATATCTTATAATTCTGTATATCCAGATTACTCTTTTACTTTCTGCCTGACGGCAGCATTATTCCAATTATTGTACTACGATCTCGTCAAAGGACTGGTAAGCATCGGTCTTGTAGTTCTCAGGTAATTCCAGACCGATCTTCTCTGCTGCTGCGAAATTCACATACAGGCTGGGCTCGGAGATCACTTCGAAATTCAGTTCGGAAGCCTTTGCCTCTCCCTTCAGGACTTTCGCTGCCATCTTACCGGTCTGCTTGCCAAGCTCGATATATTCCAGACCCATGGATGCCACGCAGCCTGCCTTAACCTGCTCTACCTCAGAACCGAATACCGGGATGCCTGCCTTGTTAGCTTCATCCAGTACGGTCTGCAATGCACTTACTACGGTATTGTCGGTCAGGTTGGTAATGCAGTCTACCTTGGATGCGACATCCGCTGCTGCCAGAGCCACCTCAGACATTGCGGTAACACCGCTGTCCACGATCTCAAATCCGTAGTTGCCTGCCAGAGCCTTGTACTCTGCGATGGTGCTGATGGAGTTTGCTTCGCTGGTGGTGTAGATGATACCAATGGTCTTCGCTTCGGGAAGTACCTCGCGGATCATTTTTAACTGTGCATCTACTGCTAACGCATCGGAAGTACCGGTGATGTTGCCTACGGGAGTACCGTCTTCACTGGCAAGACCTGCTTCCACAGGATCGGATACTGCGGTGTAGATCACGGGAATATCCGTATTCATTGTAGCATTATATGCTGCCATGGCGCAAGGAGTTGCAATGGCACAGATCATATCTACTTTCTTACTTACGAAATTACTGGCGGTCATGGCGGAGGTTCCGTTGTCTGCCTGTGCATTGACATATTCGATCGTCAGGTTCTCACCCTCTACGATGCCTTCTTCGGCAAGTCCCTGTAAAAATCCTTCACGACAGTTATCCAAGGATCCGTGTACGGCGTACTGCATAATACCGATAGTGTAGTTATCCTTGCTTCCAGTGCTGCCACATCCGGTGAGGGCACCCATTGCCATAACTGCGGTTAATACTGCTGCTAAAATTCTCTTCTTCATAATCTTATTCCTCTCTTTCTGCGTATCCACGCAATTGAAATTAGTTTGCTCATAAGATTACTGAACCCCGAATAAAAAAGAAAACCGCCCCAAATGTATATTCCTATACATTTGAGACGGTAATAAGCTCCTGCTCATCATCGTGGTGCCACTCAATTTGACAAATCCTTACGAATTCTGTCCACTTTTCTCTGGATACTATCATATCCATCGGCTTGATAACGGGTCCGAATCCCGCTGACGCCTAAAACTGATCTGTTCTCGGGCCAGCCTCGGAAGTCCATTCGGCGAAAGTTCCTTTACCGTGATCCCACCACCCACGGCTCTCTGTAAAATTCCCTAAGGCTTACTACTCTTCCTCACAGGTTTGGTAAACTTATGAATGTTGTTTATATGTCTAAGAGTAATCTTTCTTTTCTGTTTTGTCAATACTATTTTTAGAAAATTTGCAAATTCTGGACTCTACCGCTTTTTTGCGAAATAGTCCTAGTTCCTCACGTTTTCTTACGAATTCCGCAAAACAGATATTTTCTTACCGCGAAAAGTCCTGCGATCGCTCCTACACCGAGAATCGTTTCTGTTGTCGACAAATGTTCCACAATCATTTGTCGGGATATCGCAAACAATAGAATCTCTATGATTGTCTCCGGCATGTGGGTACAGAGCATTTTTACAAACTCGATTCCAATTGCCAGCGTCATCGCACTTTCCAGATAATACATGACATCCATCTGCTGCAACCACAGCTGTGGCACGCTCTGTGTGATGAGCCGCACGGTCAACGCAACCACCACTAGCAGCAAAAACACTGACAATACCAGTTCTACATAGGAAGTCATTTTCTGCATGATTTTTTGTAATGTCATTTTCTTATTCTTCCCTCTCTGTGTTCGGTCTTTGCGAATTTTCTCATCAGACTTCCAAGCTCATTTGCAGTCTGGGTTCTAATAAGTCTTAGTTATCAGGGCTTTAATAGAACGGGAACATCAAAGGCATAAGAAAAATGGTCATCATTGCAAGGATCAATGCCAACGGGGCTCCACATTTCAGATAATCTTTAAAAGTGTATCCACCCGGTTCCATGATCATGATCTGGCATGGTGCAGCCATAGGAGTCATGATGGAAATACAGCTTGCAGTAAGAACTCCAACTACTGCAGCCCGCGGATCTATTCCCATCTTAAGGCATGCCGAAGTAACCAGTGGAATGAAAATGGTCAATGTCGCCAGATTCGACATAACCTGTGTAAGCAGGAACGGAATGCTAAAAAATACCGCCATCATAACATACGGATTTGTGGTATCACCTGCCATCTTAATCATATAATCCGCCACCAGATCACCAACACCGGTTACTTGAATGGCATCGGAAAGTGTTAATACTCCGGCAAACAGAAAAATAGTCGGCTGATGAATTGCTCCTAATGCTTCTTTTTCAGAGAGCACACCTGTAAGCACCAGCAGAACAGCTCCTATACATGCAATCAGGTACATTTTGATACCTATTATATTTTCAAAAAGCATTAAGATAATTGTTGTAAGAACAATAATCAATGCAATTTTTTCTTTCAATGGACTTAATTTTATCGCTTTTTCCCTGTTATTTATATTATCATCAAACTTACTATTATCTATATCCGGCATCAATTTATGTCCGAGGAATACCATGTAAGCAATGGCCACAATCAGCAGTGGAATCCTTGCAATCGTAAAGTCCCATACCTGAAAAGAATGAGGAGCCCCGCCTTTCATCATGATGTCATTCCAGGTCATGTTACTCGCACCCTGTCCGAGAAAAGTCATGGAAGTGGCAATGTTTGCACAAGCCATGGCCGGGAACAAAAGCTTGCTGCGGCTGGTTCCGATATCATTGGCAATTTCAATCAGAAGCGGAATCATAATAGCTGCTGTGGCAGTCGCATTTGTAATGCAGGCCAGCAGTGCTGCAGCCAGACAGGATAACAAAATCAGCATACGCGGATTCTCTTTATAACGAATTACAAGATTCTGCGCATGATCGATCAGCTTTGTCTTAGTAAGTCCTGCACCAATGACAAACATGGCAACAAACATGATAACGTTTGTATTGATAAATCCGCTGAATGCCTCTGCCGGAGTTCTGATTCCGGTAAGGACAAGTGCAAGGATAATTCCGGAGGAAATGACAGAAAAAGGAACTTTACCAGTTGCAAATGCGATAATTGTTATCAATAGAATAATTAATGTAATATGCATAGATGTCATATTTGTCTCCCTTTATCTTTACTCCAACAAAGAGCTGTAATTGCCATATTTTTAAATACAACAATCCAGCTCTCAGAATAATATTAACTAGTTATTCTTTATTACTTATTTGATAAAGCCAACCTGCTTGCTGATGATCTCGATCTGTTCGTCCTTTTTCTTGTTGTATTCCACTTTCTTCTCTTCAAAGTAGTTTTTGCCATAAGAGTCAATGGACACGATCAACGGTCCGAACTCTTTTACATGACAATGCCACAGGGTCTCAGGCATTCCCAGATCTTTCCACTGTGCTTCTACGATTTCTTCTACCTCAACAGCTGCCACTACGGCATTACCGGCAGGAAATACGCAATGGATCGCGCCGAAATCTTTGCAGGCTCTCTCGGTATTTTCCTTCATACCACCTTTTCCAACGATAACACGGACACCGGTGGTCTCTACGAATTCATATTCAAATTTTTCCATTCTCATGGAAGTGGTGGGACCTACGGATACCATTTCGTATTTTTCATCTCCCAGAGGGCGGATGATGGGACCTGCATGCAGAATTGCTGCATCTCTGACGTCCACGGGGATCTCTCTGCCTTCCTCTACGACACGACGGTGTGCCACGTCACGACAAGTTGTGATGTCACCTGTCAGGTATACGATGTCACCGATATGAATATCTTTCAGATCCTCTGCGGATACGGGTGTTACCAGAATTTTCTTACCATCTTTTATTTCTACTGCCATTGTTGTTCTCTCCCTTCTGAATTAGTTCTCTTCCTTGTATTCGAATCCCGTGTGGGTATCTACGGTAAAGTTCAGGTCCTTATCAAATACGATATGACCTCTTCTGTGGCTCCAGCAGCCAACGTTTACAGCGACACCGATAGCGGACGGATGACGTGCGGTATTCTCAATATTGACGCCCATGACAGAATAGTGACCGCCCATACCCTGAGGTCCGAGACCGATGGCATTGATACCATCTTCCAACAGCTTCTCCATCTTGGCTGCGTTGGCATTATCATTATGGGAACCGACAGGTCTCATCAGTGCTTTCTTCGAATTCAGCGCTGCGGTCTCTACGGAAGTACCTACGCCGACACCTACCAGCAGGGGAGGGCAGGCATTTAATCCATAAGTAGTCATACGATCCAACACGAATTTGGTCACACCTTCATAACCTTCACCGGGCATCAGAACCGTGGCATTACCGGGAAGTGTGCATCCGCCACCGGCCATATAGGTGTAGATTTCACACTGATCGGAGTTGGGAACGATATCCCACCATACGGTAGGTGTTCCTTTTCCTACGTTTTTACCGGTATTATACTCATCGAAGGTTTCTACGGAATTGTGACGTAACGGAGTGGCAAACGTAGCCTGTACCACGGCATCCTTCAGCAATGCCTCCAGATTATCGATGAGAGGGAACTTTGTACCGCATTTTACCCAGAACTGTAATACGCCGGTATCCTGACAGGAAGGACGGTTCAGCTTCAGAGCCAGTTCCTGGTTTCGGAACATGGTATCGTAGATAACCTTGGTCATAGGAGTATCCTCTTTGTCTCTCAGTTCCTGCAATTTTGCAATGACATCATCCGGCAGCTTCTTCGCAGTAAATCCTACGAACTGCGCCATAATATCTGTCAGTTTTTTTACCTGTGCTTCATTTGACATATTTTTTTCCTCCAAATTATCATTTATTTAAATATAAAATATTTAGCATATTATTATGGATAATAATTTTACCCTTACGGATAATAGTTTTACCCTTACGGGTAAAATGGAAAGGCAATCGGCAGTATGATCATGCTGACTACGGTAGCAATAGCGATCAGCGGCATTCCGGCTTTTACATAATCAATGAATTTATAATTGCCGGCACCTAACACCATTGTATTAGCAGGCATACCAATGGGTGTTGCATAGGCACATGACCCTCCGATGACACATGCCATCAGAACCGCTCTGGGATCTGCTCCCATCCCCTGTGCAATTGAGACACAGATTGGTGCCATGAGTGCTGTGGTTGCAGTATTTGACATGAAGTTCGTCATGATACAGCACAGAATAAATACCACGAAAGTAAACAGTACCGGGGACGGATTTGCTCCTAATGCTCCAATCACCTTGTCTGCGATCATTTCTCCTGCACCGGTAACTTCCAGTGCCTTTGCAAGAGATAAGGTACCTCCGAACAGGAAAATGGTCTTCAGATCAATGGATTTCAGAGCATCCTTTTCAGAAATAACTCCGGTAAGGATCAGCAGAATTGCGCCTACACAACCTGTGATACAAAGTTTTACGCCAATCTCTTCCTCAAAGATCATACCGATCAGTGTAACGATCAGAATCACCAAGGACAATACCTTTTTCCACTTTGGAACCTTGCTGAAATCCTTTGTTTCATCAAAGATGGAATCTTCAATATCCACGGTATCATGATGTGGCAAGATGTTAAATCCGATGGTTGCATAAAAGAGAATGCCTGCAATCAGGATAGGCAGACCTACAATTGCATACTCGAAGAACCCAAATTTCAATCCCAGTGGTTCCAGTGCAGATTGTGCGATCATATTGCCGGGAGCTCCAATCAGGGAAAGATTCCCTCCCATTGCTGCGGCAAATACCAACGGCATTAGAAGCCTGGATCTCTTATAGCCCGATTTTGCTGCAATTCCGATGACCACTGGGATCAAAACCGCTGCCGTACCGGTGTTGGAGAGAAATCCACTCATGCCTCCCACAATCACCATGATGGCCACGATCAGACCTCGCTCTGTTTTTGCAAACTTTGTTACCAGACTGCCGATCTCATTGGCCATGCCGGTCTCAAACAGTGCGCCGCCCACGATGAACATAGCAACAAACAGAATCACGTTACTGTTGATAAATCCACTAAAAGCATCACCTACGTTAAGGACACCGGTAACCACAAGCCCGATGCAGACGACCATGGATGTCAATCCCAAAGGAATTTTCTCTGTGACAAACAAGAGAATGGCAAATGTCAGAAAAATTAGTGTGATGGTTGCAGGACTCATAAAATACCTCCCAATCTCTCTTCTGTTGGTAAAAAAGTGACATGGCCGTGTCTGTTTTCTTTGTATCTACAATATATCTCTTTTTTAGTATAATGTACATTTCATATACTTGACGTCAGCATAGTTTTAAACTATACTGAATTCGTGAAGTTATTTTCCGAAGAACGGAGGTTTTCTATTATGACTCTGACGCAACTGGAGTATTTTTGTATGGTATGCCGTTATCACAGTATTACAAGAGCTGCGGATGCCCTCTACGTCTCACAGCCCACAATATCCACCTCAATTCGTGATCTCGAAAAGGAATTTCATTTAAAGCTTTTTAATCATGGAAAAAACAGAATTTCTCTCACCAAAGACGGAGAGGCCTTTTATCAGAAAGCAGAATATATCTTAAGACAGACACAGGAACTCTACTCAGATTTTTCAAATATTGAAGAAAACCGCCATCCGCTGCGGATCGGAATTCCTCCTATGATCAGTACCGTATTTTTCCCAAGGGTTACGGATCAGTTTCAGGAACAGTACAATATTCCGATCCAGCTTCTGGAATATGGTTCTATCCGCGCCCGCACTCTGGTAGATAACGAGCAATTAGATGTAGCAATGGCAAATATGGATTTTTATAATCTGGATAAGTACAATAGTTACGTCATGATGGAAGATCGTTATGTCTATTGCGTCTCCAAAACCCATCGGTATGCCGGTGAAAAAGAAATCACCATGGAAATGTTAAAAGATGAACCCATTATTTTATTTAATACAGATTCTGTCCAGACACAGACTGTAATCACACGACTGCGTTCTGCGGGAATTACACCAAATGTCCATATGTATTGCAGCCAGTTAGTCACTGTCCTCAATTTTGTCCGCGGTGGTAAATGTGGTGCTTTTCTATATTCCTCTCTTGCTGCCAATCCAAGAGATTTTGTAGAAATTCCTATTACCCCGGAGATTACCAGCAAATTTGGAATTATATGGAAGAAAGGAATCTTTGTGCCTGACCAGCTGACCAAATTTGTAAATTTTGTAAAGGACTTTGATGTAACCCCCTATTTGCCCAAGTTTTCTTAACTTAATAATGGATTTTATACTGCTCATATCCGGCAGTTTTCTTCATTGTTACTTTGATATTTCATTCTTTCTCTCCAATTTTACTTTGTCTTTGGCAGCGTGATCACCACCTTGAACAGGTCACCGTCCGTGACGATCTCCATATCGCCCTTCTGCAGCTCCGTCAGGCTCTTGGCAATGGACAGCCCCAGTCCGTTGCCCTCCATATGGCGGGATCTGTCCCCTCTGGTGAACCGCTCTTCCAGCTCCTCCGGTGACATCTCCAACGGGTAGGCCGACATGTTCCGGAAAATGATGTTCACATTCTGTCCGTCATGCTCCACATTCAGATAGACGCGGCTGCCCTCCTGGGCATATTTGTAAATATTGTTTAACAGATTGTCGAACACTCTCCACAGATGTCTGCCGTCCGCCATGACCTTCACGGTCTCCTCCGGCTGTTTTACGATGGTCTCCAGCTTTTTTTCAGCAAAGCGCTGCTCATATTCCCCCACCGCCTGTGACAGCAGTACCGACACATCACAGACCTCCGGATGGACCTCCAGATTGCCGGTGGTGGCTTTGGATGCCTCCAGCAGGTCATCCAGCAGCTTTTTCAGCTTCTGGGACTGACGCAGCAGGACCTCGGCATACTCCGATATATGCTGTTCTCTCTCCTGTGCAGTCTCTGTGCCGACACCGTCTCCGGTATCCTTCGTATCAACGGACACTTCTTTTCCGATGAGATCCGCATAATTGATAATGGAAGTCAGTGGGGTCTTGATGTCATGGGACACATTTGTGATCAGCTCCGTTTTCAGATGTTCACTCTTCATCCGCTGCTCCACGGCTGCGGAAATTCCCTCTCCGATACGGTTCAGATTCTCTCCGTGCTCCTTGAAGGACAATACCATATGGGAGGTATCCAGCTTATGATTCAGATCTCCGTCCGCCAATGCTTCACTGCCCTCCTGCAGTTCTTTGCACATCAATGCCACAAAAGTAATCGTACCGCACAGAATAACTTTCTCTATGGCCCAGAAAAAGAGTAATACACCTGTATCGTGATAAAACAGCATTAAACCGAAAAACTCTGCCGCGCAGACTGCAAGGCACAAAAGTACTGTTCTCCATACCACAGGAATCCCACGGATCAATTTCACAATACCACGGAAAAACCCCTTGCAGAATCTTCCGAAGAACCGGAACACTCTGTACAGAATCGTATTCTGCCACCATTTTCCCATTTTCAGGCGGATGGCCAGTTCCATGAAGTACAGGGTACACCATATCACCTCTGCGGCAAACAGTACCACCAGCACGATCAGATTGATCATACTTGAGTTCACACCGATCCATCCAACAGCCAGGTACAGACCGATAAAGGCTCCAACGGCAACGACCACTGTATACACATCCAGATGGATCTCATGGATCGCACTGGGAGTAATACCCTCCCTGCCATTCTTATGTCCGGCACTGCACAACAGGAAGATAAAGCATAATAATGCCAGTATCGTTCCCGCACAGCATACCACGGGGATCACATTTCGGTTATCATAAAGCTGCTCTGCCTGATGATAGATCAGGGCATATTCATCTTCCTTCGGCAGGCTGGGATTCGCTGTCAGGGTAACCACAATACGCTTGTTACGCTCTGCCAATGTTTCCTCTGCAGCCTCTTCCTGCAGCCGTTCTGTCTCACTTAAGGCATCCTCGATCATCCATTTTGCATATTGTTCCGCCCGTTCAACCGGCACATAAATCTCTCCACCTAAGGATACGCTGTCCCCCAGATCCAGATATTTCTCCAGATTGCCGGAGGAAAGGGCTTTCTGCTCCGCTGCCGTCATGCTTTCCACATCAGACCCGGTATTGACAGATGGTTCAAGCTCCATGATATCAGAGCTTTCAGTGCTTCCATAACTTTCATAGCCATCATAGGCAGAGGAAGTTTCTGTGTTGCTATAGGTGTTATCATTCCTATGCTGCACCTGGGACTCCAGCCGGTAAGTCAGATCATTTGTCTTGTCTACATAATCCTCGTTCTTCCATTCTCCCAGGAATTCATCCGTATCCAGATCGTAGCTCTCCACCTTTACCCAGATGTTCCGCTGCCTGCAATAAGCTTCCATGGTCTGCAAGCTCTCATTCTCATACCAGTCGCGTATCCGATACAGATCCTGATTGACCTGCCGATACAACAGCTGATCATGGATAAACATCATTTTACCGGAGGAATACGCTCCACTATCTGCAAGCATGCAGGTACCATAGAGTCCCAACACCCCCACAATTGCGGCTGCGATCATCAGAACAAATGCCACGACCTTTGCCAGTGTGCTGCCCATCAGGCTGTTTCCCTGTGCCGGTGCTTTCTTTTTTTTCTCGGCTTTTTCTCTTTTTTTCCGTTCCCTTTTATTCTCTGACAATGCCGGTTCTACCGTCGTACTCACTGTATTTTCCACCGGATTATCCACTCTGTCCTGTTCTGTGTTCCTGCTGTTTTCTTCCCTGTTATCCATATTCCTGTCTCCTTATTTCCCCAAGCTGCTCCGCGCTCCTGCCTGCTCTTATCCCTGCTTCTCACACTTGTAGCCCTGTCCCCAGACCACCTTCAGATATCTGGGTTCCGCCGGGTTGATCTCTAACTTTTCCCGCAGATGCCGGATATGGACTGCCACGGTATTCTCGCTGCCAAGTGGCAGATCATTCCAGATCTTCGAATAAATCTCTCTCGGAGAAAATACCTGCCCCGGATTCTGCATCAGCAGCTTTAAAATATCATATTCCGTAGGGGTCAGTGCTACCGGCTCGCCGTCCAGCGTCACCCGTTTCTCCTTGTCATCCAGTTCAATCCCTCCGACTCTGATCACATCCGGCCGCACACTTCCACCCCCCAGCTGCATATAACGCCGCAGCTGGGATTTCACTCTGGCAGATACCTCGATGGGATTAAACGGCTTCGTGATATAGTCATCCGCTCCTACCGTAAGTCCCAGTACCTTGTCGGAATCCTCACCCTTGGCTGTCAGCAGGATCACCGGGACATTACTCTTCTCCCGGATCCTGATCATCGCCTGTATGCCGTCCAGCTTCGGCATCATAATATCCATCAGTACCAGATGCACCTCATTCGTCTCTACCATATGTACGGCTTCCTCACCGTCAAAAGCCTCTAAAAAATGATAATTGCTGTCATTCAAATATATCTTTAACGCGTTTACGATATCCTTCTCATCATCACAGATCAATATATTGTACATACTCTCCCTCATTTCTGTGCCAGTGGCTGCAGCCCGGACACTTCCTGCGCAAGGAGCTTTCCCTTACGCTGCCAGAACATCTGCTTTGTTCACAGATGTCCCGCTGATGAATTTATTGTAACAGATTAACGATTAATAAAAAACAGGAAAAACCTTTAAGACTTTATTAAGATAGGGAATAAAAATATCTAGTAAAATCAGGCTTTTTAAGGAAATGTGTTACTAGTTTGTTACTAGTACACCGCTTCTCTGTACAGCCTATTATAATTCTATCCCAAAAAAGGAACCGCTTTCGCAGTTCCTTTTCGCTTTAGTTCGGTGTAGATCTTCTGTGTCCTGAAACCTTAACTCCATCTTTCCTGACGTAAGGTTTTACAGGTACATTTTTTTTGTGCTGTGTTCCTCGCACACTGGATTTGGTTTTAGCCATAAGCTACCTACTTATTAACGAAGGAACAGCAACATCCAGCTGGCATAATGAGCCGTTCTGTTTACTAGTTGCCCTTTACAGGTTCCGGTCCGGGACCAACCCAGATACGGAACGCTCTCTTACCATAATCTCTGGCATAAATCTTTGTGCCATCCTTTGTGGTAATATAAGTACGAAAAATGTACATATAAATCCACTCCTTTCACAAGTTATCCTTGCAAAAAGAGCGCCACTGTGCTAAATTATAATTGTTCAGGTTATAATTTAAGCCAGCTGAACAGTAGCAATACTTTTCAGCAAGGACCAAGCATCTTGTGTGCTTGGTTTTTTCTATGTAAAAGCTTTTGCTTATTACATCGCTTTATGATAATTATTATATTGAACTTGTGCTGCTGAAAAAGACATTCCACATTTTTCAGCAATCTCTGCAATGCTCATATCTTTCACCAATTCATATGGTGCCATCAGTTCTCCTGCAAAGACATTAGCCTGCCATTCGGGATCCATATATGTAGGTACTTCACCTCTTGCGAAGTTCACTCTCTCTGGAGTATGCAGTAAAAAATGTCCCAGTTCATGACATAGTGTAAATCGATCTCTTGCACTTCCATTTACTGCCCTATTATAGACATCTTCACGAATTGACATTACCCCTTTTTTCGTGTGTGTGACCCCATAAGCATTTCCAAGTTCATCTACCGGAACGACCTCAAAATCTAAACCAAGCTCTGGTAAAATCCATTCAATGAACTGAAGGATCGGAAAATTTAATACCTCCTCCAATCCAAAAATGTTTCTAAATTTCTTGGTTAACTGTCTTATTCGTTCTCTAGACATAGGTTCTACGGATACCTTTTGCATAAGCCCTCCTGTATTACATATTTAATAATCCTTTCCATGCTTTTTTAGCATCTTCATCCATTGAATCCAGTTTTCTTGCAAACGCAAACATCATATCCCTGTCATCCCGACTGAATGCACTCACATTTATTATCGAACTTTCTCTGGCTTCATTTATGTATTCACATAATTCTTCATTTTGTTCTTTATCCAAAGAATACATTGATGCAATTGCTTCTTTCCATTCTTCTGGTGGTTTTGCCTTCCCATTCTCCACTTTAGACAAAAAAGCTGATGATACTTTAAGACGTTGTGCCATATCGTAGAGTAACTCGCCTTTGTCAATCCTTAGTTTTCGGCAAAACTTTCCGAAATTAGTCAGCATAACGTTTCCTCCTATATTTTGTTTTTTATCTTGCATTTACATTTTAACTTATATTGTCAATTATGTCAACTAAATATTTTTAACCATTTTATGGTTAATTACTCCTATCGAAAATAATTTTCTAAATAAATAGGAAGTTAAGTGTCAAATACAATACCGATACTGATTATATTTCCGTGTATTACGACGGCTCATGGATAGATGTGCTTCCGGCTTATGCACAATGGTCAGGATCTATATATAATACCGGTACATTTGATGAACGAAGCGGTATTACAGGTGCATACACGGAATTGCAAAAGACATCCGGGAGCACCATATCTTTTGAAGCAAGTAGAATATCATTTTACTCCGTAGGCATTGGAAGTGCATCTGGTAGAGCAATGATGAAATTTACTGATACTATCGATTTTACAAATATTAAATCTCTTAGTTTTGCAGTTACGCATAGTTATGTGCGCTATATGGAGCAGGCAATACCTGGCTTATACATTAAAATATTAGATGCTTCTAACAATGTACAGGATCAATTGCTGATTGCTGAGAATTGTACAAATAAAACGTTTACACTGAATACTGCAAATTTAAGAGGAAGATATTATATCTGCTTTGATGCTCAAAGTGGCTCATGGAGTGCTTCGTCACAGGGTAGATCTTATATTACAAAGATAGATGCTGTTTTATAAATAATCATATTTATGCCAGCCACATTTTTTCGATGTATAGATTATAGTAAGGGCACCCTACGTACGAATATAGTCCGACATACAGATTTTTGTATGTGTTCGAAAAACCGCAATTTTTAAGATCAAAGACATATTCCGTCATCGTAGTGCTGATCGTCTTTGTCACTTGCTTCCCGGAATTATGGCTGGAACTTGTAGCAGAATCTATAACAAGCTGAAGCGTAGCGGAATCATATTTATCCAGCTTACATACGATGTGCAATTTTTTCCCGGCAATAATATGATCTATTATATTAGGTACACTAATCATTATTCCAACAAATATACCACTCGGATTACCATTAATTATAAGGTAATTTGACATTGTCTGTGTGGCATTATCTCTGCCAGCAAGTGCGCAATCATTTACGTAATTACCATTTGTAAAGATGTTAATTACCTGTAAATTTGCAGCTGACCAGTCGACCCAGGCACCATCGTAATAGATCTGCACGGTGTCAGTGTCGGCATTGTAACGTACACTTAAATTCCTAGTTAATAAAACGGACGAAGAACACCCCTTCTTGTTCTTCGTCCGTTATCCCATGAGAAGGATTCAATGGGTAATTTCAGAGTACCATACCTTCTGCTGATCCGTCAATTATAGAATGCCGCCTGGATGCTATCGTATCCAACTTTTCCATCTTTTACCAGGTTCAGCTTGTCTTGCACTGCAATGGTCTCTTTTCTCGCATCTTTTCCATACTTGCCGTCTACGCTCTGGGCATGTCCTAAGATCTCATTGCAACGTGTCTGCCACCACTTAACTACCGCTCCTTTGGAGCCGACCTTATAGCTCAGCCCGAATCTCTTCGCCTGCAGGCAGATCTGCTGTTTTACGTACCGAGTATTCTTGCCATCTTTGCCATCTTCATCCAGCTTTCTTCCCTGCTCATCCCGATAACCGTCTGCATTTGCAGCTTTCTGGAAGTTCTGAATATTAATATTACAGGTTTCTTCTCTTTGCGCCTGTACTGATGCCATTTTAAAGTCCGTATAAAAGATATTGATATCACACTTGCCACTGATTCCAGGGACAGATCCGGAAGATGTATACTGCCAAATATCCGCAAGGTCAATCTCCGCCGTTGACAGGCTGGATGTATAACGTGCATACCATACGTATACCTTTCCCAGTGCTTTTACGATCCTGTTCATGTCAAAATATTTATTAAGGTAATCTTTGTTGGTATAGATTACTGGGAGATAACCGGCTGCTTTGACCTTTTGCAAAAATGCAATTGCCATATCCGTAGCTAGCTGTTTGGTGACATTCACGCCTCTCTTACGTGCATAATTTACAGAGTCGTACTCAAAATCAAATGCAATAGGGCATTTGCTCCAGTACTTTTTAGCCTGAGTGATACAAAACTCTGCTTCTGCCACTGCCATAGCCACGGTGTAAGCGTAGGAAAACCAGTAGAGCAACACCTGCACAGCCAGATTAAAGCAGGCCAGTGCATTACTCACATACTTCTCGTCGACGTTATTTTTCCCGTAACCGGCGCGAATACCTATAGGCTTATACCCAGCATCACGCACTTTTTTGATATTAACATTTCCATTGTGTTTAGAAATATCCGGTCCTTTTGATAATGCCTTTTTCATTCTTCTTCCTCCTCTGATCCATTCAGCTTGCCGTCATCCAGCAGATCCTTCACTGCCTGGAACCACTTTTCTATAACGCTTTCTAAGAACTCATCAGTGACAAAATACTGCAGCCACGGCGGTAAATGTCTTCGCGCCTGGCTTACCACATACTTCATTTTCTGTTTTCCGGATCCCGCCTCTTTAAATGCATGTTCTGCCTGCAGAAACAGGTGATACACATCCACTCTGATCTCATCAATCGTCTTATCGCGGATGTATACCCACAAAAATGTGCCTACTACCAGTGCCGTCAGCACTGCCATAATAATTACCATGATTGTACTTGTACTCATAACTTGTGTCCTCCTTATAATAAAAATGCCTGCACTGCTGCCCACATCAGGCCAGCAATTAAAAAGCCTATCACTGCTCCTACTACAGTATTAAATACTGTTCTCTTTGCATTACTCCACTCTTTCCCCGGAGCACGTTCCATGTCATCCACACGGCCATCCATTTTTTCAACCTTCTGATCAAGGCTAGAGACCGTCTCATTGGTGTGTTTTACTTCCTCCACCAGCTGAATCATCGTGTTTGACATCGTATGTATTTCTTCCGTCACTCTCTCCAACTTATCAATCCTATGAGTATTGGATTTTGATCTGGCTTCTACCTCTGTAAGACGATGTTCCATTTCGGTTTCATTCATGCCGTACCTCACTCAAATATAAAAGCCGGTCACCTCCGGAAGGAAGTAATCGGCTCATGGCTCTTGGTTACTATGTTTTATTGTTTGGGACCATCTCTCACTCTCATAGGCAGCCTCCTACTCTGCAGTTGCGGTCAGATCTGCCAGCTGGGTCTCCAGGCTATTGATCTGGTCACGGAGAACCTGCCGCTCGGCATGGACAGTCTCCATATCGTACTCGGTCTGCTCACCGATGATAGTGTACTCATAGGTCTTGATTACCTTATAGTCACTGGCGGCGATCTGTGCTTTAAGACCATCGATCTGCGCGGTTAGCTGGCTGATCTGCTGCTGTCGTGCCTGCTCTGCAAGTTCCTCTTCTGTGGGCTCCGGTTGCACCGGTGCAACTGGTTCAATATATACGGATCCGTCATCAGACAGTTCATACCAGCCGTCACCCTCGCGGTACAGTGTGGTATATGCCGCATACTCGCCATTATCCAGCGGATATTTGCACTCGGCATCTAAGTAGAGCCGGAAGCCATTGGTATTTACTGTGAGATTGTCTCCGGTGATCCGGATCACATGAGGACTCTCTTCTGATACTACGACCAGCTGTACGGTCTTTTTATTTTTAAATTTGATATAGCCCATAACAGGACTCCTTTCTGGCGCTCTTGTGGCTGCGCCCGCCTTCTGGATCTACTACGCTAAATAGGAAGTTAAGCAATGTACCGAGCATAGAAAAAATAGAAATAGCAAACGGCAAGATATCCTCTGGTGTACTTGTAGTCACCGATTTGATCCCAAAAGGAAAGAATGCATTTGCATTTATAATTACTAGTGGTACAAACATTCAGTCGCACACTGCGCAAATATGGAAAAATATTAACAATGGATCGGTTAATGTATCATTTAAGTTATGGTCTGAAGCTACACTCGTTATGAATGGTACAGTAAGCGGGATTTTACTTTGTATATAGATTAAACCATATACGCATTTTTTATATTTATAGTAGATGTAAATGTATTGTTGTAGGGCATATAGTTGTGTGCAAGTAGTGCCAAGTAATAATAGCCACTTAATGCAGATATATCAAATTCAATGACAAAGTTGCCTACCGTAGTAGTTGCATTTATAACCTTATAATTAGGCATTTTATAGTTAGCAGATGGTTTATCTTGCGTAATACCTATTTCAAGATTTGTATTATTTTTAACGGCATCAACTTCAATTACTAATTTTTTGTAATTAGTAATATCAAACATTGAACCCGAAGCAATGGTTCCTGCAAACGTATAATATGAGCCATCTGGTCCGCCATATGTTTTATTAATGCTTAAACTAAGATATTTATTGTCATCTGTAGGTTTAGTAATTTTTTTTGTTATAAATTTTTCATACTGATTGCCACTAGATAGATTTGTTGCTACCGAATTATATCCTAAAAAGTCACCGATATTACTTACTCCATTTTTTATGATATATTTTTTAGTGGCAGATGCACCGCCACAAGCTCTAATCCATGCCATACTTACGCCCTCCTAAATAACCCTGACACCGACTACGGTATCTGTATCTTGCGCAGATATTTCGACGATGATCGATCCGTCCGATACAGTTACGTTCTCCGGAGCCAACACTTTATTTTCAAAGTAGATATCAATAATACTGGTACTTTTAATCTTGGAGTCGGTGATAGTTGCGGAGGTATCACCGCTGGTAATAGTAGCCGTCAATAAATCACCTAACTTCCTATTTAACTCAGTATATGTATCCGCTACCGCCTTGGCATCCGGCACGTATCCGGTCACCTTGGTAGCCAGCAGATCCTCCTTTGTGGTGATCATCTGTGCAAATGCCGGGGCAGCGAGATCAGCAAAAAATTTCTTTATTTTTCCAAATACAGTAGAAACTTTTTCACCAGTGGAAATATTTTCCCGGGTCTCTGAATCCGTAAATGCAATCTCTGAATCTGCCACATCCACTGTCTCTCCATCATAACCTTTGGCAAGATAGATCCAGTTGATTTTGTCGTTCCGTGGCGCTCCGTCCGGTGCATCTTTAATTGCCAAATATGTACTGCCATTGTGATATACCGCATCCAGTCGCTCATATACGGTATTAGGGTTGTAATCTCCTTTGTAAGATATTCCGATCTTTCCGAGAGTTTTGTATCCCTCCGGTGCTGCCATAGTTCATTCCTCCTTATGCTACTTTCCAATACAAAACATTGTCATCCGTTACAAAATCCACACCTACGCCATCCTTCATATAAAGGTTCATTGTGGTCTCATCTAAATAAAATTTAGGCTCGCTGATGCTTGCGTAAGTCTCCGCGCGATCCGCATCTATCTTAGCCTGCGCCGCAGATGCTGCCGCCGCAGATGCCTGCTGTGTTGCCGTTTCTGCCTGTACCGTAATATCGGCCAAATAATCGGGTCGCAGCTTGTCTCCTGTGATGCTGCCAGCTTTGATATCAGCCTTTACCTTGCCATCCTCATCTATGGTCCAGTAAATAGTATCAGATTCCAAAAACTCAAACTGAGTAATAAGTGCTGACAGATCTATGTACTGCTCTGTCCCATCCTTTAAGTAGATGATAAGTCGTTCCGTGCTGGGATCGTAGCCGAAGTTAATGGCGATCTGTGCCATTAAAGTGTGTAATACACTGGTTGCCCCGGAATAATACGTAATCGTAATATCACCTGTATCCTGGTTCAGTTCAATACTCTTTACCAAACCATTGGCTTCCGTGATTGATAACTTGGTCAAGTCCAGCGTTATCACGCGGTTATCAATCTCACTCACACCCTGACTTAACTTATTCAAATTCGTTTCATTCAACGGAGTGTTAATAGAGGGAGTGTTTTCCCAAACAGTAGGATTATACGCTTTCTGCATCCTGCTTCACCTCCTGCTCCGCAGCATCCCGATCTGCGATCTCCGCCAGCAACGCATCCCTGGCTTTCTGCTCCTGACGTGTCAGCACCTCCTGTAATGCAAGTCGCTTGACTTCCTCCGGCAGGCTGGATTCATCCACAAATTTCGTAATGGCCTGACTAAATTCCTTGATCTCTAAATTGCTCATATCCCTTAATCCTCCGGTCCTAAATACGTAATAACAGTTCCATTGATAGTCTTGGTTCTCCATGCAACTACCGTACCTTTATAGTTCATATACCCGCTGACACCCATTGCCCGCACACTGACCAAGTCCACGCTTGACAATTTATTTACGATTGTCGCTGCGCTGATTCTGTCCGCTTTAATTACACCGGAGGATGTCCAATTTGCGACTTCCATGTAATTTGCTTTTACTGTACCGGCACTGATATAATTAGATTCCACGTTGCTCAGACGAGCGCTCACAGCATTCAGTGAATCAATAGTCGCCTTGGTAGCAATCAGGTTGTTTAACTCCAATTTGGTTATATTCAAGTTCTCAATGGTCGCATATTTTACTACCATCTCATCTGCATTGACGATACCTACCAAATCTATCCTTTCGGCTTTGATTTTTATGCTCTCCGCCGTCTGATTGATCTCAGATACGATATTGTCCTTGGATACCTTGGTAAGGATCTGCTGTGCATTGATGCTGATCTGCGTGGACAGGTTCTGGTTGATATCTTTCATTTCCAGACGAGTTTCATCCACCGTCCTTGTAAGCACATTTGTTTTTCCTTTTAACTGGATAATCTGCTTCTGCAGTCCATTAACCTGCCCGTTCCTGTACTCCTCGCCCTCCGCAGTATAACTGTCCTTTAAAGCCTGTATACCTTTCAACGTACGCTGCAGTATGTATGTATAGATAGTCTCCCGGGTCGTGTGCAGTAATATACCATCCCCCACCTCCAGGCAAGGATTGCCGCGAGCTTCCACTTGTGCCGGACGGTACCATACGACTCCAATCACGCTGAGGACGTTGTCTGCGATGGTCTGCAGGTCTGCAGCAGACTTGCCATACACTAAAAAGTTATCTTCGATGATGTAGCAGTTATCACCGGTACCGGAGATTGCCCCGATATCATTTTCTTCCTGGCGGATCTGCAATTTGTCTACATGCTGGCAGATAAAATCCTCATACTGACAAGAGATATAGTGGCTACGAGATACCTCTGTGGTGCCCATCGGATCTGCAGGATAAAGGTCATCGGATGGATACAGATCATCCGCCGGATACAACCCCTCGATCATCTGTTCCAGCACCACATACCGTAATTTCCCATTTCTGCCGATATGTCCAAAGCAGCCGTTGATCTCGCAGATGGCTTCGATTATTGTTTTCCCAGGGAGTTCTCCGGGATCGACGGTCTTCTCCACTGTCATATCATCGTTAACCAGCGTGATTTCTTCCTGATCCACGCCGACATAAGCACAAAAGCTATCCCTGAACTGCCGAAGAGTCATCGGGAATGTCAAACTGTTATACCACCCGGACACCTCTGCATTTAGGATGTCATACATAGCATCATAAGCTACGATATCTTTATACAGTCTGTCAGCTGTCGGTTTGTCCGAATATACCTTATACTCCCCCAACTGATAGGGTTCGTCCTGACCTGCAAGCAGAATTGACACTTTCATTTTCTTGCCTTTGAAATTTTCTATCATATCCAGCACCTTAATTTCAAAGGACGATGCATTACAGCATCCAAATTGCAACTCCTGCTCATCGCATATGGACTCCGTTATCGTCATGGTCTCTGTCTGGTATTCAGCATTGGTCAGTGTTGTTCCTGACACCGGATATTCAATTATTAACTGTTTTTCTACCGAATCATCATAAAACAGATTCTGAATGCTGTTCTCCATTTAATACTCCGTCAATGTAAGTGTAAATTCATTGTATTCGATGTCTTTTTCATCCTCGCTCAATGTATGTATTGTATAAGTAGTATCAGACATGTAGAAAACACCTGTGTCGTATTCCAAAGTTTCATCATTCCAATATGTGCACCTTACCCTTCGCTGGTTCTTTTCCGTCGTCGGAAGAGTTGCAAGTCCAATTGCATTATCAAATGCCATCCGTTCCTCAAGATTCATTTCCCGAATATTCAGTTTTAATTTTGTTTTGAAATTCGGAGATGTTTCCCTATGCAACAAAATATTTGCATCTCTGTAGGCATCTATTTCCACTCTTTGGTTTGGAGTGCTCTCCCATCCATCAGCCAGCAGAAATGAATTAGGGAGAGTCACATCTCCGAATTTAATTAGCCATCCATTGAATTTTCCCGGCATTGCTCTCCCTCTTTCCTAAATAAATGCACTCTGTCCATGTGTATTCTTATACATTCGATCCTGCCGCACTGTTTCCCGAAAGATCTCCCGCTCATTCAACTTTGCTACAAATGTATATGTACCGCCACCATTTTCCGCCTGTGCCTGCTTAAATGCTTCCATCATAGTGGCCAACGGTGTTTCAATGTTGGTCTGCCCTCTTGGCTGGTCACCCAGGATTGCCGCAAATGGTTTTCCACCCTGGATCACTGCGCCACCTGCAAGTCGTGGCAAATCTGTCGGAATATTCTTTAACTTTGGGCTCCATGTTTGTCCACCCCATTTAGGTACCCAGTCGGGGATATCAATTTTAAATGAATTGATTGCATCAATAAGAGTGTTCAAACCATTCAACCATAACTTTAGAAATGATTCAGCAATTATATTACCGAGATTAGTAGCTTTCTTTGCATACACAATAATTGCATCAAATGCTCCCTTCCAGTCTCCAACAAATACACTCTTGACAAATTTTCCCAGCAAATTCAATTCATCTTTTAATGTAGACAATGCCTCCTCACCACTTCCGGCCCACACAACCACACCTGCTATAGCGGCTATTACTGCCATTACAGCACCGACAACTACAGTTGCAGCTCCTCCGAGTGTAATAAACACCCCGGCCAGTATTGCACCAGCAGAGATCAGCAATAATGTCATATTCTTGGCATTCAAACCGTTTTCTGTGATATCCTTAAGTACCAGTATCAGCCCTGCTGCTCCACCAACAATCAGTCCGATTCCTGCGGCTATCGGTCCAAACAATATCAATAACCCTACAACCGCCAGTGCCAGTCCGGCAACATATCCAACAATACCTTCCCAGTCCACACCGTTTTCCCACATTTTCATATAGTTATATACCATCAATGCTTCCCCGGCAATCAGCATGATTAATCCGAAAGCCGTGGACAAATATGGCACAAGACCTCTGAGATCCTTCAGCAGTCCCGCTATCCGCCAAGCAAGAAGAGTAATTCCTATTACCACAGCCAATGGCTTTATGATCTTCAATAATTTCTTAGCCTTTTCCAGCATTTCCACCATTTTAGGATTCACAGAAGCTTCTTCAAAAGCATCCTTACCGGTCAGCTCTCCTCCACCTGCCGTAGTTCCGCCCTGGTCGCTGAGTACATTCAGTTCATCAAATGCTGCCAACGCTTTCTTTGCAGACTTCGTAGTAGTGTCCAACGACTTAGCATAATCAATATTCTGCTTTTTTGCCCGAGTATAAGTACTTTTCCCTTGCAGGATTGCCATTAACTGGCCAATTGCATCCGCTGCCTTGATCAGCCAGTTAATAAGCTTTACCAGATAAGGGATAGCCATATTGACGATAGGTTCAAATGCTGCTGCCAGGCTGTTCTTAAACTGAGTGCAGCTACTTTTCAGTGCAGACATCTGTGCATTATAGTCCTTGGAATATTGAGCAAGATTCCGGAAGCCTTCTTTCATTGCGGATACCATTGCATTGAATCCCTTAGATATCCAATTAAATATAAATAGACTCAGCAGAATTCCCTTCAGGCGGCTTGCCATTGTAGATAACAGCCCCCCCGATTTCTTTGCACTGGTTCCGCAGGAATCCAGTGCTTTTCTTCCCTTGGATCCCAGTTCAGAAAAACCATTCCTGATCGCATGGACTTCTTTGTTGATCTCTGCAAGTCTGGCAGACAGCTCATCATATTCCTGATATCCGTCTGTGACTCCAGACTTTTTCAACAGTGCCATCCGTTCTATGATCTGCTCCTGCTCCTGCATCAGGGCAACCATATTCTGATCAGCTACTACAGCATTGTTTTTTATATCAATCAGCTGTTGTTCTGCTGCCTGCTGCTCCCTGATCTTCTCTGCAATCTTCTCTTCCTTTTCGCTGACCTTATCAGCTGCACTGGCCTGCTGGTCAATCTGAGCCATGATTGCATCTGAATTATACTGCTGATACCCTACAATATCCTGCGGAATTGTTGCTTCGCCTACTGCAGCGCTGGCCTTAGCCATTTCTGCCGCTGCCTCTTCTGCTTTCTTCTTATTCCGCTCCATGATACTGTCAAAATTCTTCTCGAATTTATCCCAGTCTTCTTTTGACCATCCATCCGGTGTCAGGCTGGTGTCCTTGGCTTTCTCCTCCAGTTCATCCAGCTTTTTTTCGATGTGTTCAGTACCCTTATCCAGTTTTGAATTGTCCAGATCAGAATGTAACCTGATCTCAGTATCGTACTTTGCCATGATGCCTCCTTAATCAAAAAAGAGCCTGCTGACACCTATACGGTATCAACTGGCTCACTGGCTCTCTGTCGACTTATTGATTTTGGCATATTTCATAAATTCATCTATTCTTGCCTGCTCCTCAGGTGTGATTTTCTCATCCTGTGGTGCCTTAATACCAAATATCTTTTTGGCACTCCTATACGCGTTTTTCTCTTCCTGCGACATTTTTGAAGTAATCTTTTTCTGCCGTATGTCCATTACATGTGTCAGGGAGCTCTCCTGGAGATTTCCCAACAGTCCCATAAATACGAACCAGTGCATTTCCGCCTTCTGCAGATCTATATGATACTGGTTACGGAAGGCTGCATATATTCTCCACTGGTCCATATCCCAGTCCATGATAATATCTTCGTTTTTCTTCTGTTGATAGTTGTCATGGTTAAATTCTGTCATAAACCATTCAATCGCTTTCGCGGCTTCCTGCGGTTCCGGGCATTCCTTAGGAAATAGCAAATACGATGCAATATAAAACCTCTCCATATCCGATAAATCAGGATCCGACATGCACATGGACATTTTTATTCCCGTCCGGAAAGAAGCCGAAATGGGATATCCTTTCCAGTCTGTCGGAAGCTGATCCAACATAATATTAAACATATAACTCCCCCACTATTTATGGTGTCTTCGGTTTTGACGATTCCTATTGTGATTTATGTTTCCGCCATCTCTTTCTCTGCTGTATTTCTCCCAAAGTTCCTTATTTCTACCGTTTGCATATCTCTGTGCAATCGGGATGATCTGATCAAAGAAATCAGTAATCAGAATAGGACTCGGTGTGATCTCCCCAAATACCTTCTTACAGGTCCTTTCTCCGAACACTCTGTCAATGTCAGACATGATCTCGTTAGTCTTTCCAATCATGATCCGAAGCTGCTCTATTTCCGGTTTTCTCGTAAATTCTTCCGTAGCTACATATTTCTTAACTTTTTCCAGATTATCTATCAGCTCTGTGAAATCTGCACAGAATTCCTGACTTCCAAAATTGCAGACAATCGTATCGCCATTGTCATTTACCTGTACTTCTGTGCCACCCTTAATAGCATTAATTTTTTCCATATATTGCCATCCTCTCTGAATGTGATGGACGACAGAGAGGTGCGTCCACCACATATGTTAATATTGATTAACACCTGTATTATTTTGCGGAATCCGCTGTGAATGTATTGGTTTTGATATTAAATTTACCTTTGATATCATCACCGGCCTGCTTTACACTAAGTACATTGTGAACGTAATCCCCGCCATCTCCACCATTGGAAGTAACAGATACTGTACACGGCACCTTGATTGCTTTATAGGTTCCCTCCTCACCCTGTACCGCATCTTTTAAGCGCAGTCTTATAAAAGATGTGTGAGCCTTCGCGCCTACAGGAAGATCATCCACCAGTTTATCGATCATTTTCTGGACATCATCATCTTCACAGTCTTCCTTATCCACATCAAATGCTCTCTGATAGGACTTTACCTTATTGGACGCCTTTGCCATATTAATGTAGTGCTTCGTATCCTCTTCCGGGTTCATCTCCTCTGTGAGGGATTCTACGCCATCGCCCAGCAGTGCATACTTCTGTTCTTCGGCTCCCATAGTGGTATCAATGTAATGCCTTAAATCTTCTCTCATTTTTCCTGAGCTCCTTTCTTATATTCGATAAAAATTGTCATTTGATACAATGCTTCGTTCTGTCCATTCTCTCCCATAAAAAATGGACTTGATACTCCTACTGTTTTGACGTTTCCACCCTGGATATCAGGAAAGTTTCTGTTACGGTTCCTATCCTCGATCCAGTCCGTTAACTGCTCCATCCAGCTTCCGTTTTCGATGCAGCTTTTATCCGTCTGAGTATCCAGTCTTACCACGAATTGATAGTAGTCCTTGTGGATTTCGACTCCGCTGATATACTTTCTCACATTAGTCATAGGTTCCTTGACTAACGCAAAATTGACATTGCTGCGCATCCGGTCTGTGTCGATATGTTTCATACTCTCTGGAGAGAATTCTTTCAGCCATTTGATAATGGATTGTGATACCGTCATTTTAGCAACTCCTCCTGAAGTTTCTTCTCTATCTTTTCAAGTCCGCCATTCTGCAGCATACGGTCTGCCCAGTGTGCCCCGCGCAGCGTACCGTTACCATATTCCAGGCTTCGTGTTGTTGGAATCTTTTGCACATTTTTTCGGGATCTCCATCCATTCTCCGTCTGGAATCCTGCACAATGCAGATCCGGATCCTCATAAACGATGCCTTCCCACATGTAATGAGCGTACGGTGTGTTCCACACAACATCCGTATCATCCTCAATATGTCCGCTATCTCGGAGTGATCCCACATCAAACGGAACATACGGATCTGATAAACGTAATATTTCATTTGCACAGATCCGCTGCAGTCTTCCCTTTTCTTCCAGTCCCAGTGTCTTTATACATACCCCTGGATCGAAATTACGTGTCAAGCGTAAGGAATGATTTGCCATACTCCACCTGTTGCACCGGTGCAACTTTACCTTCCCACAACTTTTATGTTCTTCAGTCGAATTCTTCCACGATTGTCGGATACCTCCGTAACGGTAACTGCATACTGGAAATCTTCTTTCAGATCTGTCAGGCGATAGTGTTCTCCTATCTCTTTTACTGATTCTCCCAGGACTAACTTATCCTGATTTGTTCGTACATCCAGTGTCCAGTACTCTGCTGCCTCTTCCGCTGACAACTTTCGGAATTTCTGCGGCTCCAGGTAAGGTTTGTTGCCGTATCCCCTCTGGAAGTCCACCGTGATGCTCTCAACTTTGCTTTCCGTCTGCACTCCGCCGGAAGATGTTACATCCGTTTTATTGTGACGCCACTGAACTCCCTTCACTACTGATCTGAGCCATACTTCTTCGTCTGTCTTCGGATCTCTATGAAAATTATAGACTGTCATGGTATCCGTAAAAAGAACACTCATAGCGCACCTGCCAGTCCTGTACCGGATAGTCCGGAACGTATTACAGAGGTTAGCTGCGTTTCCTTCTCCTGCGCTGTTGTAACCTTGTAAGACTCTGAATACCCGTCATTGCTTACGGATGTAATACCGGTTCCCATGCCTGATGCATCCTGCACAGCCATAGTATTGAGCAGCTGACAAAATGTATCCTGGATCTGCACATGTACCTGCTGCTGAAAGTCCGTGGCAGCATCTTCGTCATATGCCTCTTCAAATCTCTTTGCCCGCATATGCGTAATTGCATTCAGCTTGATCTCTGCCAGTTTGGATAATCGGTTAAATTCCTTCTCATCCGTGATGCTATTATAAAGGGAGCCGTATTGCTCCCACGTTATGTAAGACATACTGCTCCCTCCTCTTTTCTCTTAGCCTGCTGTCTTAGGTTTTACCTTAATTCCCTTAAGAACACCTGCCATCTTACTATTCTTTAAAACAGCACCAGCAAGCATTTCAACCTCACCCTTCTTTACCGCACCAGGTGCATTCAGATCAGGAAGATAGGTATGTACCATCTTACTGCCGTCAACAGAAATGCCGTGGAATGCATTAAGTCCCAGTTTTACCGCATAAATCGCTGTTTCACCGTATGCTGTAGCAGACGGGGTAGTTGTCTCGATCACATCAATAGTCTTGGTGCCATTATAGTACTGTCCAACATCCATCATAGGAATGCCGTTATATTTCTCCACGGTTCTGCCGAAACCGTCCACGCTTCTTTCGTAGAATCCCGCGCGTCTTGCTGCTGCTCTTGTCTTTGTCAGCAATTCATTGTTCATCAGCAGAATATCGGGTTTTTCTGCCAGCTTACTGATGAACCCATCCAGTTCATCCAGATAAGCATTGTAGTTGCTATCCATCAATGCACTGGTAGAGATGTCAACCGCAGATGTGTATTCTGTATCAGAACCGGATAAGATCTTTTTGAGACCGTCAAAAGTTCCAGTAACATATCCTGTGCCAGATGCAGCAGATGTTCCATTGATTACGAGATTATGGAAATAATTTGCTCCTGCTTTGGTCTTTTCCTTGATCTGGAAGTCGATTTCATCAATAGCGCCTCCAGTCTCTGCAATAACACGGTCTACCTCAAAGGAACCACCGAGGATAATAACCTTTGCGGTTGCTTCCTCTCTCTTTGCCTCGTTAGGTGCGTACTCAGTATTGATGGAACGCACAGCTACTGTAGATGGAGTTTTTAATCTCATATATCCATAAGTAAGCGTAGAACCACCGGTTCCAGGGGATACAGAATCATCGAATGTAAGCATATCAAGCAAGAGGGATGCTCTTCTGAATTCATCAATAACATTCTGATCTACTTTGTCAGCCATTCCGACTTTTGCTTCCGCTAATGTTAAAGCCATTTTTTATTCTCCTTATTTATATTTCTCCTTAAGTGCATCCTTAAGGGTGTCTGTTGACTGGCCGGTTGTTTTATGCACCTGTCCAATCAGATTTCCAGTTCCTACCGGATTAGGCTCCGGCTCACCGAAGAGCATTTTACTGTCTTCTGCTTCTGTTAAAGTTTTCAATGCTGCGGCAATGTCTTCTTTCTGGTTTTTAGATGCTTTCAGCGCATTTACATCCAGCAGAGCCATAATTGCCTTCTGGTTCTTTCCCTTAGCAACTGCAATACTTTCCTTTACAAGATCACTGAAGTCCCGATCCGCAATCTTAGAATCGTAATCTTTCTGAATGTTCTTCTTTTCCTCTTCCAGATCACTGATTCGTTTGTTGAGCCCTGTGACATCCACATCCTTGAATCCATCTAACTGGGTCTGCAAATCTTTCATTGCAGTATCATTAGCCTGGATGGTTTCATTCGCTGCGTCCAGCTTCTTGGTCTGGTTGTCATAATCGGTCTGGGTCTTGTAGTTTTCGAGTACGGCTTTTTCAAAGTCCTTTTTCTTATCTTCAGGTACTTCCAGTCCATACTCTTTCATGATTTCAAAAATGTTCTTCATATTGTCCTCCTAAAATATTTTGTGAATCGCACTTTCTGCGATATGGGATAAACGCTGAAGCAGGGATCGAACCTGCGACCTCCGGGGTATGAACCCGGTGAGCTGCCTCTGCTCTATTCCGCCATCGTAGAACAAAAAAAGAGCCAAGGATCAATTCACTTGGAATTGATCACATCGGCTCTTGGCTCTACATTGATCACTATTTCATTTTTACATTTCTTGCAGTATGCCGGGAAATTACATATCTTCGTATTCGGCAACACTTTTAAGAAGTGCGGATTACCACATTTCGGGCATTTGCACCACTTAGAACTCATATATTACCAACTTTCTCCTTTTGGTTGGCTTAAGTGTCTCACAAGATGTATTATAAAGCAAACTTATGTTTGTTTCAATATTTTTTTACTCCAAAACCCATTCTTTTAGTTTGGCAGACTTTTCTTCCTCTTCTTTCAGTTTTTTTTCATTTTCTTCCGGAGTATCATTATATTTTTTTACAACATCCTTTAAGTCTTTTCCCTTCATTTCAGTTCTCTCCACTCTATTCCATAATCCTCCATCATGGTTTCCAATGCTTTTACATGTGCTTCCTCCATTGACAAATAATGTGGTGCTCCATGATATTTATATATCCTCCTATCAAGTACTCCTGATGTAAAAGGTTTATCCCCTACGCAATAAGTATACACCTTCCCGTTATGTGTTGCAATAATACCTTGCCTGTATTTTCTGTATCCAAGGCTTACGTAGTCTGCTCCATCTGGCAAAATATTAGTCGGGTGATTATGTATTGCTATAAGTTCTTTCTCCTTGTTGTTTTTTATAGCATTTCTCAATGATTCATTGTAATCTACCTGTAAAATATCTGCACTTTCAGTCTGTGATCCTTCTATCGTTCCACTCTTCGCATGTATCAGATACATGTCTTCAAAATCCGTACCACTTCTGTGCTGAAGAATCTGTTTTGCCACAGTATATATCTGATTATTAAGCTCTGAATTATCGGAAAAAGAATCAAATTTTTTACGATACTCTGCAGAATTAATATAATCCATATCCACGACATTGCTATCTACTCTGTAAGTATCAGCCTTTTCCGATTCTGTCATATTATTATATTTTTCCCAGGCTTTCGTCTTCGTCAGATCTGATGTTTTACATTCATATCGCAATCTGTTAATATCCGGTTTTACCTTCGCATCCTTACAAAAATCCTGATAGTTCTTGATCTTCTGCTTAATTTTTCCGGAGATTTCCTTGGTATCCTGCCCCAGCGCTGCCATTGCTTCCCTCTCACGCTTTAATGCCCGGATTTTCCTTTCCAACATCCGCATTTTCTGTGTAATCTGGTAGTAATCGTAGGTTTTTCCATCTATCGTGACGGGATCCGGCTGTGGGTCCTCATCCGGAAGACTGCTGCCGATGAACCATACATAATGCTTATGCCGGCAGTTATACCCATGCAGGCCTAAAGGATCGTTCTCATGATTCCCATCTGCGCTATATCCCGTTGCCCTCCACAGATCTGTTATATAGTCCTGTCCTATCCGCCTTGCCTCAGAACTGTAGTCCTCCCCCTCTTTGATGTAATATACCCGTCCCTGCCACTGTTCGTGGTTGGCGTGACCATCACCGGTATTACGTGCTCCCCAGTGTTTGGATACATATACCAGGTTTTCTCCAGTCCTTGTAATGTTTTCATCCATGATTTTAGCGGCAATCTGACCGGCCCCCGTTCTCACTGCCAGTTTCACCGCGGTATCAAGCTGCATATTGTAGCCGGAAGAAAAGTCAATGGTACGCAGGCCACTATCTGCAAGGCTATGGACCGTGTCATATATCACCTGCTCCCGGCTGAATGTTCCGGTACACACCTTGATCATTGCCTTATCCAACTCTCTTCGATATAGGTTTTCCATCGTTTCAAAACCTGACATGGTTTTAAAGCCTGTCGATCCTGCCAGGCTTTTCATATTCTCATTTGTTTGTTTCCTTATAGCTTCCACCAGCTGCGGCAGATAAGAATTATCTGTAATTTCTTTCCCTGCCTGCTTCCAGGTTCTCAGATCATCCAGATAGGACAGGTCTGCTGATTCCTGCATTATCTGCCCACCTGCTGCCTCCGCCGCCTTCAGAATCTCTTTCAACAGTTTTTTCACCGTCTTCTTATGTTCCAGAGTATTCTTCGCAACCTCTTTCCGGAATTCCGGGTTCGACTGTAACAGTTTCATTGCCGCTTTCCGTATTTTCGCCGGACTGTACCCTAACTGTTGAAGGCGCTGTGCTTCAATCTCTGCTGTCCTGGAATATGCCATTGTTGCCAGGATCCGTTGTGCCACATCCACGATCACACTGTGTTCCAAATACTGAAACAAGGGAAGCAATGCCTCGCCGATGATCTCTTCCTGTTCATTTGTCAGCATTAGTCTTCATCCTCTCCGGTAGGCTGGTCCTCTTCCTCCTGCAGTTTTTCTTTTACCAGTTCCGTTGCCTCATCTTCTGTCAGGCTATATGCCTCCATCAGATACCAAATTGTCAGTTCAGGGATATCGAAGGAAAGCGCGTCATTACGCTTACGTTCCAATTCTGCCTCTCGGTCGGTAATATAGCTGTCATCGAAGTCTACCATGATCTCCTGATCCAAAGTAAAGGACTTACCTTGGAATGTGTTAGCAAACCACATCACTGCCTTACAAATATCTTGTATGTACCGGATAGCCTCCTGACGCTGTCGGTTGAGTTCCTGCATCTGATCCTGACGCTCTCCCATATACTCCGTTGCCGTAGTAATCTGACCATTCTCAAAGCTGTATTTCTTCGTACCATAACCAAAGGACATGGACAGCAGGGACAGTGCCAACTCAAATGACTTGGTGATCTGATCCACTCGGATCTCCGGATTATACTCCTGGATCATTCCCTTTTCTTCCGGAAGCTTCTCGCCTGTGAATACAAAAAGTTTTTTCTGTTCCGGTGTCAGTTTCGGTTTTCCATTGTCGTCAAATTCACACAGCAACTCATTCACCAGGATAATCTTCTCTGCTTTGTCCAAATCTGAAAAGAGAACATTATAACACAAATCCACTACCTTGAGTGCCGGTATCGCATCCCAAAGCTTTGGTAATCCATACCCTATCATATCATCCAGGTTGTTTACCTCTGCATTGCGCATTACTGCAAATGGCTTCACTTCTCCCAGTCGTGCTGTTACCGCTTTATCTTCTACTTCCTCTCCCTTTTTATTGAAAACGTGAGTCTCTGCCATGTATTTTCCATTGTCCACTGTAAACAATACAAGTGTCGTCTGCTTTTCTCCTTTGACAAGTGTGCTCCCGGAAAAAGCAGCTTCTGTCACAATGTCATTTTCCACCGTCAGCGGAGTGAATGCATCTGCCTCCACATAGTTCAGTTTGATGTCTCCACCCTTTACACTGTTATCATCCATAAAAGTTGCATTATCCAGTCTGATATAGCATGCTGCAGTTCCATCTGCGGAAGTCTTTTCAAGTTGCTTGCGGTACTGTGTATTGAACTGATTCTTATGCAATACCTCTTTCACAAAATCATACTGATCTCCATCTCCTGCGTTGATTTCCAACACCTCACACAGATTCGCATCATCCGAACAGCATCTTTTGCCAAAATTTAATCTGGTCAGCTCATATTGTTGTCCATTAACCGTTTTTCGCTTATGAAAATTCTCAATTATTCTGTTGCTATACCAGTCATCACATATCTGAATTTTCCCCAGTGCATTATCATTCACTGTATATCCCTTTGTCTGTAAGAAATTTTTAACGCATCCTTCCATGTTCTTCTCCTTCTGTTGCACCGGTGCAACTTTACCTGTCTAAGTCTACATACTCCACAAAATCCAACCAGGTGTAGCATTCCGCATCCCACCAGTCATTACAGTTACCTATATTCTTATCTTCCGGCTGGTCGGGATGGTCCTCGTCCCACTTTAGGCTTCCTATTGCCTTTCGCAGATGTTCACACTTCCGATTAATCTTTATCCGGCCGGTATTTAACAGCCTATCCATTGTTCTTGGTCTTTCCGATATTTCATTCTTCCGGCATCCCTTTATGTTCTGATATGGTAGTCCTGCATTTTTGGCAGCACTCCGCAAGCTGTTTATCATTGTTGTGCTGGCACTGTCTGGGAATACCCAGTCGATTCTTTCGTATTTATCTCTACACCTATTGTAAAACTCTACATATTTTTTGCAGATCATATCTGCATCTATATCATCTGACAGTGGAAGGAAATCCTCTTCTGCTGTTCTAAGATCATGATACCTGTTAAAATACAACTTCAGTGTAAAGGTTGTCATGGATCCATTCCCGCCAAAATCGATCCCCATCGTTACCTTGAACGGTTTATGTATTAATTTGCCATATGCATCTCTTGCAACTAGCGGATCTTTTTCCTCATCATACAGATATGGCTCGTTATTGTTTGCAAACTTAGGAAATACGATTCCCTCTGCAACCGCACGCTCTCCCTTTATGTCACGCCGGTACCACACCGTGTCTTTCTGATAGGTGATGAGCACTGCCCGGATCCGCTCGTCCGTCATGCTCATATTATCAACTAAAGTAAAGTGCCCGTAGTTATAGCCGTAATCCGAATGCAGCACCTGCTGTTCCTCATGAAATTTTAGAATATCTGTGTAATACCAGTGTTCTTCCTCTTTAGGGTTCAGGTCATGAAATATCTTCCGGTCAGAGCTGGATAATGTTCTGTCAAATACCTCTTTCAGGAATTTCTGATGACATTCGTTTGCTTCTGTCACATATGCCATACCGTATGTATTACCCTTAATCAGCTTCTCGTCGCCATCTTTTCCGCCACCAGATACCAGCACGACCTTCTCTCCGGTTTTTGTCTGCACATACACACAGTCTCTATCCTTGTATTTTCCTTCCCGGCATCTGCCCTCGAAGTAATTCAGCAGACCATACCCATCGCAGTCAAGGATATTCAATTTTGCGGTAGCGTTTGATACCCCTGCTACCAGATGAATCTTGTTCTTATGTGTTTCCAACAGTGTGCAGAAAATCAATGTCTGGAGCACATTCTTCCCGCCACGTTTTCCACCCTCCGCCACATTAAACCAGCTGTGCATACAATGCAGAAAATATTGATATTGCCGTTCACTGAACGGTGCCGGTTTATTCATCTTCATGTTCCTCAAATTCTTCTATCTTACGGTTGGCTACCGGTTCTTTCAGGATGTCTGCTATAGTCTGCATGTTTTTCAAAATATCCTCTGTGCTATTATCATTTGCTTCGGCACGTTTCTTTTCATATTCTGCACGGTACTTGCTCTCGGGGTGCATCAGGAAATACTTTGTAAGCCAGTTAATAGCCTTTTGCCGATCCTCCAGTTTTATGGATACACCATATTTTCCATCCTTCACCTCGCGGATCAGCTGCGTATCCGTATTTACTGACGCTTTTAAATCGACAGCACTGATTGATTTCTTCTCCTGCGTTTCAGGATCCGTATATTCTTTTTCACTGAATGTCAGGTAATTGCCAATGTCCGCAAATGCTATTCGCATCTGCAGTTCTACTATATCCTCGGTGCCTGTAACGATCTGCCGACGCTTCAATTCCTTCAGACGTTCTATCTCATTTTTTATCCGAGTATTTCCGAGTAATGCAGGACCGTTTGTAAGTGCCGTACTATACTGGCATCCATAAGCACTCTGGTAACTCTGCGTTGCATTAAACGTTCGACTGTAATATACGCAGAAAATCTGCTGTTCCGGGGTTAGGTTATCATTCTGCAGAGTATCCTTCGTGCCGTCGTCAACAGAATACTTTTTTACCTGTTTTTTCTTAACCGAACGTTCGCTTTCGGATGCCGAACGTTCGGCATCCCATCCATGCGTACTTTTCCACCGGCGCACCGTCCCAGGAGGCACTTCCAGGGCATCGGCAATGTCTACCAGTTTCATTCCTTGCTTATACATTTCATGCGCTTTATCACATAGTGGATTTTTCTTCGCTGACACCTGCTGCCTCCTTCCTGAGAAATAAAAAGAGCCGATACACGGACTTCTCCATGTATCGGCTCTTTGGCTCTAGTTAATGTTGCTAATAATTATAATTCAAATCTATAAAACGCACACTAATTACTATTAGCTACTAATATTTTAGTTTTCATCATGAAAAATATTATATTCTCTATCTACAAATTTTATTAATCTATTTACAGCCATAATATAATCTCGAGTATATGCTACTATTCTTGCATATAATTCTTCATTTTCTTCAGCCTTATCCATGAGAGCACGGTTAAGCCGCATCTCGGCATTTCTAAGATCTACATATACTCTATGAGGAATAACACTTTTTAATGACTTTTCTCGTTCTCTCACTGATTGATTCAATATTTCCTCTACATAATCAACCGGAAGTATTTTCTCCGGGTTTCTTAACAGCATTTGTTGAGAACGTAATAAATCAAGCATTTCTTCTAAAATTGCTGTGTTTGTATCTTTTCTTCCTTTTTTGGGTTCTTCTTCACCTTCTGAAACCTTTATAGATTCAAATGCGGCTTCCATCTGAGGCCAAAATGCTTCATACATTTTTTCTAATCTAGCTTCATCCAATCCACTCTCACCAAGAGATGCATTTATAGATTTGAATAATTTATAAACGTCATTCTTTTCTACCACTGTCATTTGAAATTGTAATATAGGACTATTTGTTATATCTGAAGTTTTTAATCTGAAAAGTAAGGGACACACCTTTGCTTTGTCGATAGCCTTAGACAAAGCACCCGCTTCAAAATTAAGCCACTGCGATTGAAGATTGTCCCTCGTCACACATAAAATTCCAAAAGATGCCTCTTCTAACTCCTTTGCTATGTCAGTACTCCATCTTGCTCCCTTATCAATATCTTCAGACGAAAAATAAGGCTCGACATCTTGGATTATACAAGGTATCCATTCTTTCAAGATCTTTGCAACTTCAAAACTTGTTTCTCCAGACCAGCTAATAAATACCTTCATATTGTTTTCTCCTTTGTAGCTTTTTTCTCTATAAATAGTATACACCTCTTTCTTGTATCGTTCAATTTATTTTATTACATATGATATTAAAATATCTTTGTCAAATTTAATTTTTATTATTCAATTTTTACATAGTAGCCACTCTCAACCTAAAAATAGATCTCATGCACTCCTGATCCTCTGCAACATAATGTTGTCCCGCTGTGCTCCTATCCTTGTGTCCCAGGTAGTGACCAGCATCCCATACGGTACCGCCACGCTTACAGATATTGGTGGCCGTGGTCTTGCGGAAAAGGTGCGGGTATACTCTGCGCTCCACTTCCGCACGCTGCGCGATTGTTCTGACTGCAGAACGAATCCCGGATCTGGACAGACGCTTGTGCTCTCCCTTCACAGCACGCTCCGCTACAAATAGCGGATCCCGACTGTTAATGCTGCAACTGCGCTCCCGGATGTACTCTCCCAGATACTTTAGTGCGATATCATCAAGGTACACTGTCCGATAGGTACGTGTCTTCTGCCCGTACACCAGCACAGATCCGGTTCGCCAGTCAATATTATTTACATTAAGCTGTTCCGCCTCACCCACGCGGATTGCCGTGCTCCGTAGCAGCTCCATCATTGCGCGGTCACGTTTGCAGGTACATCCGCTCTTAAGCTCCTCGTACTCCTGCGCTTCCATATGATCCACCGGCTTCTCCTGCTCCGGATAGGGTTCTATCGATTCCACGGGATTCTCACTTACAATTTTGCTCTTGCGTAGCCATGTAAAAAATGCGCTGAGGTGCCGCCGCTGATTATTCAGTGAAGTATTGCTATTGCACCCTTTAATGCTATTAAGCCAGCCATCTACATCCATGCTGGTGATCCGGGTGAGCGGTTTATGGCAGTAATCCGTCAGCCGCCGTACCGCATCTGTATACTGCCTGACGGTCTTGTCTGACAGCTTTGGCGCCTTTTTGAGCATAAAGAGATCCATAATATACTCATTAGTGTTATCCACCGTAGCAAGCTCTGTCTCCGGCGTATCCACCTCTACCTTGGTCAGCTCATCCGTCAGCACCACTCCAAGCAGATCCAGCTCCTGGCTGTCCAGATGATAGCGCATTTTCAGCATGATATTGTTCTTCAGTTCCTCTTTTTTGTCCATCATATCCGTAACCCTCCACAAATTCCTTGCCTGGGGATCACCGGTGTGGTATAATACTCCCAGACGTGAGAGCGGTACAACTTACTTTGGTCGGTGGGTGTACCGCTGTTTTTATGTAACAGACCATTGACAGATATTTCAAGTCATGGTATTATTTGTTTGAAGAGAACAAATGTTCTGTATTCGTGGATTCGTCCAGGTGCAGGACATTTTGTTTTATGTAACTTTCAGTTTAGATGTTCATAACACCAGACTTCCATCCTGCTTTTTTAGCCTCTTCTGAAAGAATCTCATTTTCTTCAGCTATAGCCATTTTTCTTTGTTGTTTTTCTAAACAATATATTGATAAAATTTCATCCACCAACTCATTAATACTACATAGCATATCTCCGTCAACCTCTTCGGTTCGTTCTGCATCATTTAAAATATTTTTTATATCTTCTGCACATTCATGTATTTTTCTCATACAAATGCCTCCATAAATCTTAATATTTCAGTTTACAGCATTACCAGTTCATCCTTGTTGATAAGCGTACTGGCAATACTTCTTGTTACATGTGTCATAATTTCAGCCTGTGAATGATTTTCTGTAGCATACTTTCTAATAGAATCCAAATCATAAAAAAAGCCTGCATCATCAAGGTACTGTCTGATAAACCGTTCATTATCTTCTGATGAAAGACGATGCAATTCATGCTTTTCTGTAAATCTACGCTTCACTGCAGTATCAACATCATCTATGAGGTTTGTTGCGGCAATGATTACATGGTCGTTAGTAACTGCATCTAACAGCTGTAACAAGCATGTTGTACTTCTGGAAACCTCTGCGCTCGCTCCTCCTCCACCATATTCCCTCTTTACTGCCAAGCTGTCGATTTCATCCAACATTACAACGCATTGATGCTGATTGATGAAATTAAACAGATTCGTAAGATTTTTTGCAGTTCCACCAAGATAACTATCAAGCATTCTTGAAAAATTCACATATAAATACGGCATTTCAAGTTTATATGCTACATACCTGGAAAAAGCCGTCTTCCCGACTCCGCTCTCGCCATAGAGCAATGTTGCATTCAGATACGGGATCTGTTTCTCCATAAGCTGTAAACTCACATCATTCATGTTCTTGATCAGTTCGAATAATTCCTTTTCTTCATTGGTCAGATAATATCTGCTTTCTAAGTATGTATTTGTCAGATCTTCCATCGTTGCAAAACTGGAAACATTTGCTGGTAGCTCCATAAGATTCATTCCACCAGATCGTAATAGACTTTGATATTTTGTGACTGCATAGTGATTCTTCTGAGTTGTATCTTCCGCACAGCAGCAAAGAGCTGCATCTTTGGCTTTTTGTATATTGTTTTCAGCCACATATCGTACCAAAGCAAGCTGATTCCTCGTCATTCCCATAATTTATTTCCTCCACTAAACTTTAAATGATTTTCTTTTTGCGCCGGAGATGCGCTGCCCAGTACTCCGTTATCTTGTACTTATGGCATTCGTCCCTCCACATCTCCTTCCCCACCTTTCCATCCCAGTGAATGCAATCCTCGCAGTTATAGCACGGTTCATTCATCTCTCCCTGGCAATGGTCAAAGCAGTTTGGATTGTTTGCACAATGCTCGCAGATACATCTCATACAGCTCATGCTCTACCTCCACTAAATCCTAATATTTCCGTTTAATAATCATATTCTACAGCTCTGTTCGGCTTAAATTGTCCTTTCATCATTAACTTTGCTTCAAATAACTTATCAACAAGAACATCAATGCTCTTAATATCTGTAAAAACAAGCAATGTGTCATCATCTTCTTGTACAAACTTTTCAGCACTAATTGCTTCTCCGACTTTATGAGTGCCTTTGTTCTGTAAAACAACACAACACCTTTGCTTATCTTCTTGGCATAATGCAGTTAATAAAATATCTCCTGTTCCAAATCTTGCTATAGCTTTTCCTTCTATCATTTTCAATTATCCCTTTCTTCATTAAATCCTAAGTTACCATCCGATGATACAGTATCCCGGCATCAGTCCATATTCCGGTACATCCCGGAGCACATACCGGATCCGGCGTACTTCTGTCCGGCCAGTGTATTCTCCGTTTTCCCACTCCATTAAGATCAGGACATCTCCCGGCTGTACATCATCTTCATCTTTTCGCAGCTCAAAGTTCTTCTTTTTCCTCCCGGACTGCCTGAAAGTACTGTGGCAGGATTTTCTTTTCTATTGTTTTCATTTTTCTTTTTGCCTTTCTTATAATTGTCAGGGTTGTAATCTGGATTGAATAAGCTAAGTTTTTTAGTGAGATTTTCTCTCTTCTGATCCTGTCCGTATGTAGCTCTCATATCTTCCACTTCTGCTCCCTGATGCTCTATTCCCATTGTTAATAAATCGCCGTAAGAAAAGCACCTTGTAAATCCAGTCTTGCGGTCTCGTGTCTGGATCGTGCGCGGATAAACCGCTATCACCTCGTACTCCCTGGTCTCACTGATAAATCGGTGCTGCCCTCTCCCGCGGGTCTCCAGCGGCTCCTCGATGATCTTGTGTTCTGTTTTGATGATAGTGCCTATATGTACATTATGGATTCGCGGCGCAGGATCCGGCAGAAGATTGCCGTCCCAGTCCTTATACTCCTGCATTGTTGTCTCCTTCCTGGACGGCTGCTGCCTCTTGGTATCAGCGGCCGCCCCGTGGCTATGTCTATAGTTATCGTGAGTACACTCCAAAAGGCTTATTGGTTTAATTTCTTAATTGTTTCTTTGACGCTGTCGTAATAGCGATTGATTCCACGCACTAAAAGTTCTGTCTGTGTAATTCCCATCATTTCAGCGCAATATTCCATTCGCCGTTTTTCTTCTGGTGTCAGTCGTACTGAGATAAGTTCAGTTCGTGCTTTCATAATTTCTCCGTTTTGTATATACAAATTTGTATATACATTATTTCCATTTGCTGTAGGTCAGGGCATCCTCCGACCAGTCTGGGTAATGGTCCTGTAGGTACTGTCTAAATATCTGCAGCATCTCCTCTCGTCTTCCCTTGTTGCCATTATCGAGCATCTCATGATGGCTTTGGCAACCTAGGGCTCCATTCTGTGGGATCCCGAGACCTCCCTGGGATCGCGGTATGTAGTGCATGATGCTCTGTAGCTGCTGACCGTACCAAGTGACATCCTCCATGTGATACTGCGCCCGGCAAAAGATGCACTGATACAGATCACGCTCCTTGATGATCTGCCGGGAGGCGGCATTAAACTCCCTCGCTCTCGCCTGTTTCGACATCTTCGACATTCTGCCCGCCTCCTTTGCCGAGTTCTTCCAGGCGGTCCAGATAGCCGGAGATATCGGATAGCTGCTGCCGCGCTGATGCAATCAGATCCATCTCGACATATCGTACCAGGTTCTCCACGCTGCCACGGATGGACTGACGATAAGCTGCGCGCTTGTCTCCTTTGTCCGGACAATATTGCGGAAAGTCATTTTCGATGTCGGTCTGCCCAGGTATCTGCTCTTCCGATCCCATGGTGTCGGTATTCTGATTATCCGCGTCAGTTTCCCCGGAGGACGAGTCATTTACCTGTGTTTGCGGCTCTTCCGGTGCAGGATCAGGTGCGGCTCCGGGGATGGTCATCTGCTCCGGCTTTCTTTCCGGTTCCTTGGGCTTTTTCTTTTCGGTATTTGCCTTGGTCACACGGGATTCCTTACGCTTTTCCGGTTTCTTTTCTTTCGGAGTCTCATCCGGTTGCACCGGTGCAATTTCCGATTCTTCTGGAGTCAGTTCCTCGCCATAGAGTTTCTTGTACTGCTCCTCAGGACTGCTGCCTCCATCTATGAGAGACCGGACTGCATCACAGATCTGATCCTCTGTGTATTTGCTCCGCTCCAGCGTTTTCAAATTCACCATGGTAGCTCCATCAGAATTTATAATGATCTGCGTCCTACGCTCTCCCGGGATCCTGACGGTATACACTGCGTCTCCCTGCGGAATCAGGATATCCATAATCTCTGCATTATTTTTGTTGCCAAATGCAGTATGTAAAAAACATATCTTCCACAGCTTCCGGAAGAGCTCTTCCTGCTCTTTCCCCAGCTGCCATAGATTTCTTTTCAGCGGTGATCCCTCCGGCGGAAGCATGGGCTTGTCCGTGACGGCTGCTGCCTCTGCCCTTTCGATTTCCACCTCGATGTCCGTAACCTTGCTTTCAGCGTCCACCTCGTCTTTTATGTCCTGGATTTCCGCCTTGGACAGTGTGGGAGGCAATGCCTCGTTGATCTCGTCCGGTATCTGCAGCATCAGGGTGAGTTTTGCATAACCAAATCCCTTATAGTTCGGGAGCAGGTGATCCGAGTAACCGCCCTCTGAAAATCTGTCATTGATGCTGATAAAGCGGCTTACCTGCGTCTTATCTATGCCATATTCCGCTTTCGCGAAGTCCGTTACCGTTGCATATCCACTCTCTGCCAATATATTTGTGTCTCTGGCTACCTTGAGCAGATAGCCGATCTGTACAAAATCCTCTGCAGTCCGGGTGAGAACTGCATCCAGCTCCTGTTTATATTCCTGATACGTTTTTGTGTATTCCATTAATTCCATCAGATTACCTCCATAAAGTCACTTTCCAGAGCATCCGCAAGCAGTGTTCCCTGCAGGCTCCCGTGCCATATTATTTTTTTCTCTTCCCGCAGTTTTTTATAGCCTTCCCTGCGGGCCTTATCGCTCATCTCTGCCAGTTTCTTATCCTCTTCGGACAGGTTTTTCTTTATCCAGTGCTGCCACTCCTGCAAAAATGGCATTGCGTCGTCCAGATCCTTATATGCCTCATTCAGCACGGACTTTTTCTGCCGGATGTTTCCTCCCGGCTCGATCTCTACTGTGTACCAGGGAGTATCCGGTTTTACGCTGCGCCGGAGAAAGAGCAAATATGTCTCCCTGATGTTGATCCGCTGGAAATAAATATCACAGGTGTGGATGCAGTGTTTTAATGTAATTCCTTCCCTATAGATATCATCGATGCTTCTGGGAGCTACTATGCAGTAAGTGCCGTTATCATACTCATATTTTCTAAGTTCTCCGGATTCCAAAAGTTTCTGTGCATTTGCAAATCTCCTTTTCTTTGCGGATATCTCCTTTTTCTGATCCATCAGGGATATTTTGGCTACCAGTTCATTGTGAGCAGCGGAAATATCTTTTGGTTTCAGCAATAGTTCTTTACTGCAGTCCATCTTCATTTTCTCCATCATGTTCACATAGTCTTCCCAGTCTCTCCATATTGCTGTTTTTAACGCGTGACCTTTTATAGACGATCTCAGTTCTGCCTGCTTGTTCAGGTAGTTGCATATTTTTTCGATAGTCAGATATTTTCCGATTTTCGATCTTTCCAAATCCCTCGGACTGATATCCGCTTCCGTGAGCGTTTTTATATCGCAATCACGTAATATCGTGTTCATCTGTTTTTCCCTTTGCAGCCATATGAGCATTTCTATATTGCCATTCATATTTTTCAATCGTTTCATCCGGGCATTATCTATTTTCAGGACCTTTGCCAGCCCTCCTGACGCCTTATTATCCAATATTTCGTCCAGCCGCATCCAGCTGTCATTTACCATGTCCTTTGCCAGACTGTATAATCCTGCTTTGTAGGTCATCTCAATTGCCGGATAACGATGTTCCTGGCTTAAAAAATACCTCAGGCCTGCTGCCTTATACCCGTGCTTCACAGCAATCGGATATGCTGTATTGTATTTCCTAAATATCTGACCAAAATTCTTTTTATACATGGTCTCGTAGTGTTTTCCCACCCAGGCTTCAGAGTCTTCTGCCCAGCGCATTCCCCTCCTGCGATAATCCACGTAGATGTATGTTCCACATCCTTTTTCTGTGATAATGGTTCTCCTGTACTCATGTATGGTGTAATCAGATTTGTTAATTCTTATGGCATCCTTATAGTCTCGTCTACGCACTTCAAAGTCTCTTTGCACCAGACCGTTCTTATATCTTTGGATGCAGGATGCATCATGTGCATAGGTCCAGATGTATTGCGTTTTCTTTGCCCGTGATATGTATGTGACCTTTTTCTTACAGACCGGACATCTTCCTTCCTCATTGTGCGTCGGTTTTCCCGGCAGCTTTACCATGCCGATGCACGACGTACAATATCCCTCCGTAGATTTCGATGAGGCATAATAAATATAATTACTGCCGTCGAATGCGTTATGATGCCACCAGTTCTCGAATCCTTTGGGTGGATCCTTGATCGGCTGCATATCCTTATCCCACTGATCCGTCAGCTTCTTTATTTTTTTATCCTCATTTCGTTTTTTGCAGCCTTCCTGCCACTCACACATCCCCCAAAATCCTTTTTTTATTGTCCCAAGAATCTTCTGTATCTGGCTGCTGCCATCCGGATTCATGTATACGTACTCATCCCAGTCCTTGTTATACCAGTTGTAATTTTCCAGATTGTATCCATATGCCTTACGCCATTTGTAGGATCCATCCTGCTGCCTCTCCCTTGTGATATACTCATCGCCTTCGTAGTTAATAAAGATATCCCACTTCGGTGTATACACTTTTTTGCTTATATCTTTCTTGGTACAGATAGATACTTTCAAATATCCGCCTAGCTGTTGGCATCTCGCCGCCAGATGGTATTTCTCCTCGTTAATCTTTCCGCCATAATATCTTTTTGTTCCCGGCTCCTGCAATGCTTTGATCATGGTGGGAGTGGCATTCAGGGCTCTCAGCTTCTCCAGTTCATTTTTCCGCATTTACTCGCCTCCCTTTTACGTTATAATACACATCCGGTAGGATCTTTCTCCCGTCTACTTTATAGATACCGATCTCCACGATGTCCCCGGTTCTGTCCTCCCTGATAATGTAGAGATTGTCCCCTTTTTTTCCACTGGCTTTCGGTTCTTTCCCCCGCACAACGATATTTCCATTTCCATTAGCATCTCCGCTCTCCCGCTTTATAACTCCTGCTGGTTTTGCCTTCGGGTGCTTGGATATCCATACCACTCCTTCATGATATAGTTCATCTATCGTAAGTTCTTTCAGTAACATGATCTCCGGAGCTGCAATTCTGCTGTTGATTCCGTCCTCGTCTATATTTCCTCTTAATTCAACAATAAAGTACCTATCCTCTTCGTTTCTGTAGTAGCCGAGTACATCCAGCGGATTATCTGTCGCATGGAATCCGGTATTAGCACATTTCGCCTCCTGCTCGCTGTACCATTTTCCAGGTTCGAAATAAAACACACCTCTTCCCATGGTGCAGCTCAGGTCCTTATGAAATCCTTTATATGCACGCATTTCACACCTGCTTTCCCATATAGTAGTCCAGTATGATCTTTTTTAAGTCATCACGCCCGCACATTCCGATCTGTCCGGCGCTCTCCGGCAGTCCTGCTGCCTTTGTGATTCTCCGGTCTAAGGTTACACGATTTTCCGATGAGAGTTTTAAACCTGCTGCCAGTACGTCCAACAGATGCTTATCCGGATTAAATACAGCGTTGCCCATCGCATTTCTGTCCTCGTCAGCGTGATCCACCGGATACTCTGTCAGCATCTGCACGATAAAGTCCTTCCAGTCCAGCATCTGACTTTTCAGGTTCAGATCCTGCGCTTCCATGTTCAGTTTGCCGATGGCAGCCATCGTTGCATTGCAGAAAAAGTCCTCCGGATCGGTGCTCTCCATGTACTCCTCGGCATCCTCTTTCTCCAGTCCGTTCTCGGTGGCCAGTCCGATCAGCGCTTCCAGGTCTCCCTCTGCCTTCTGGGCGGCTGCTGCCCTGTTTAACTCCTCTACGGTATTAAATATTCCAAATTTCTTTTCCATCTCCGTCTCCTTTCCCGGTTGCACCGGTGCAATTTTTCAAAAAAACGTATCGTTTTTGTGCTAAAGCGTTTCAAGCCGTGAAAATTTGTCACGGTTTCCTGTCAAAATGTTCTATTTTTGATGTTTTGTTGAACTCAACAAAATACTCTCTAACTCTTGTCACTTACTGGTGTTACCTCTTCAAATTCCACTCTTGTGAAAATGTTAGATTTCACATCTATCTTGGGCATATTGTAGCTGAATGCATCAGAATACTCGTGCCTGCCTTCCACGGCGGTGATGCGGTGCCCTACTTCCCGGACCTCTTCCAGTATCTTTTTCCACAGATCCGCATCCTTGATCTCTTTCCCGCGACTATTCTTCCAGCCGTTTCTCGCCCACCGCTCCGGCCAGCACTGATTGATCACGGATGCGATATAGCTGTTCTCCGTGTAGATCACAATTTCCCGATCACTTGGCAGTCTTTCCAGCGCCCTACAGATGCTCCACAACACCAGACGGTTGGCCGTGCTCTCCGCCTTCCCGATCTCCGGCGGCTTTTCATAGTTTTGACCGTTCTCCTGCTTCGTCCGCATGGTATACATGACCTTGCCCGTTCCCTTGGCCGATCCGCGCAGTGTCGCGCTCACAAACATTTCTATTATCAATCTCAACACCTCCTTCTCCCCGGCGGTCTCTTCCGCTCGGTGCACTTAAGTCTGATCAGCGTGTAACTCCGGTACAAAAATCCCGTGACCGGATTGATTCCCTCATGGATCCGGGCTATGTAATATCCCTTGGGTGGTTTGACTTCCGGCTTCCAGCGGACCAGCTTGTCCGTCTTAGGCTCCGGAAGCGGCATATTGCGACTGGTATTATAGGAGGACTCCGCAATTCTGGGCTTGCCTGGGGTGCCGTCCATCTTGACCTCCGCTGTGTGCTCGTCCTTGGTCAGATACCCTGCCAGCTGTTCCATGTCGTCGCCAGTAAACTTGCTATTGCGGATCTCTGCCACATAGGTGCCGCCCTTTGTCCATGCCTTGGTCACGATAGCAGCCGCATCACCCTCCGGTGTCTGCTTGATCACAAGGTGGATATGCCAGGCTCCCTTGGTTCCCTTTTCTATGTTCCTGATCCAGTAGATCGGGACACCCCTTGCCCGGTAGATCTTCCGGATCTTCTGCATCGCGTTCTGAAAGTCTTTCAGTGCTCCTGCCATATCCGGCGGGCGGTTCTCCGGCGCATACGTCCATGTTATGAATAAATCTCCCTGGTCAAAATACTGGATCAGCCTCCACCGGCATCTCCTGACCTTGTTCCTCTGGTTGATCTGCCGCACCTGCTCCCTGGTCGGCTTCTCTTTCTTCTGCCTGCTCTTCCCTGGGGATCCATAATTGCCATCATGGTACTCTTCCACATCCAGCACATCCCCATGCCTTAACCTCATTTTCTTTCTCTTAACCATGTCTCTGTATCCTAACTTTAATATCTTAATCAAGTGCGCAGGGGCTTCCAAAAGCCCCATTTTTCTTGACTTTTCTGGCTTACAGAGGTATACTTATCTTGTCTATATAAGTAGCTCTGTGAGCTGGCCGGCATCGCCAAATGCCGGCTTTTTTATTGCTCTGCGTAGACAGGCTCTACTATGTAGTTATCCGGTGACCAGTAGTACCGCTTTTTACCTGTCAGCAGGTACTCCACACCCTGGATCTCCCTGTCGTAGTACTCCACTGTACGCTTAAAATCTGCCCTCTCACGCTGCAGGCGGTCCAGTATGACCCGGACGGCATCATCGGTGATGGTGATGTACCTGATGCCTTTCATCATGACCAGATGTGCATCCTGGTATCGTTGGAGCACGTACGGGAAAACTTCTTGTGCCTCATGGTCAACCAGCATCATCAACGGCTGCGTTGGTGTCTGCTCCAGCCTCTTCATGATCTCCTGCACTCTCTCGTCTTTCACGCATCCTGCCTCCTCTCAACCGTGCTATCCTCAGCTCCATAATTCGTGCCCTCCGGCGCTTTTCCTGCCATTTTTCTGCCTGATTTTCCAAAAAAAGCAAAAAAATAAAAAGCACTGTCGCCAAGCCCATGATTATGGCGATCTGCTCTCCTACTTCTGTTGTCCCAAATACCTCCCTCAAAATCCACGCTCCCAGGAGCGATATCACAATATCCTTATACATCCATATCCCCTCCTAATATGCGCCGTCTTATCTTGTGGATTTTGTTAATCTGCGCGTTGCACATATCTTCCATCATGCTTAAAAAGTTAAGCAGCGCTGCCTCCTGCATCGGGTTGGTCGTGATTATCTGCATATCATTAAATACATATAGCTTAGCCGCAGGGATCTTCCATTTGATCTGTGCATATACGCGCTGCGCCAGTCTGTCGTTTGCTGACTGCCAAAACTCAGCGCCGTTTTTATTCTGCAAGATCTCCTTTACGTAATGACTGTCATCTATCCTCATTCCGATGTCCTCCTTGATCACGCCCTCTGCGTGGTGCCCGGCGCTGATCTACCGGGCCCACCGGAAGGAGGTCGGCATGCCGTCATAGCAGTGACATGCCGTCAATGGGTATGTGGTGGTAAATACACCACGCACAGGACGTGATCTATTATGCTTGTCCATGCCCTCTACGTGGTGCCCAGGTGGGGAAACCTGGACACTGTAAAAGGGGAGTGTGGTGTTGGGAATACACCACGTACAGGGCACGGATTATTAATTATTCCTCAGGTATCAATGCTTTTTCCGTCTCGTCCGGGAGCAAATCCGTCACTTTAACTCCCAGTGCTAAAGCCACCTTGCCGATATATTTAGGCTTGACATAATTGCCCCGGCGTATCGCATACACAATGTTCTTTGGCACCTCAGCCCTATTAGCTAGCTCTGCAGGTTCCAGCATATTCTCTGCCATTGCGATCAGTATCTTCTTGCTGTCTACCTGCAGCATCGTCTTATCCTTTGGTATTGGCATACATTCACTTCCCTTCTAACTCAAATATTGCCCACCGCAGCGCTGCCTTGGTGCCCTCGTCAATGTCATCACGCTCCAGCAGAACATATAATCTGTCGATTCTCTCCATTCCTGCTGCCTCCTTTACTGATCTACATACTCACGTTTCGTGAGTTTTAAGGGTAAAAAATTTCACTAATTGGTTTCTGGAACAGTGCCGCAATACGGATTTTAATATTATCTCTCGGAATTCTCTCGCCTCTTTCATACATAGATAGTGCTGATACACTTATATTAAGTTCTTTTGCTGTTTCAGCCTGTGTTCGTTCCCCTCTTAATTCCATCAAGCGCTCGCCAATCGCTTTCGCATCCATTTCTACAATTTCCAATATCTTCATCTCCTCTCACTCACGTTTCGTGTTGCTATCTGTAATATACACAATTTGTGAGCGTATGTCAACACGTTTTGTAAATTTATTTATTGATTTTTTTCACGTTTCGTGTATACTATAATCAGAAGGGACGTGATTATATGCCAGAGTTCAAAGATATGCTTAAATATTTCAGGATGAGAGAAAATTTATCCCAAAGCGAATTAGCTGAAAAGCTTGGAGTTTCAGCATCAACCATAAGTATGTATGAAGTTGGTAAGCGAGAGCCTGACTTTGAAACAGAAGAAGCTATAGCTGATTTTTTTAATACAGATTTAAATACATTACGGGGTAGGGATACTGAAAGCGAGTCTTATTATTTAAATCCCGAAGCCCGTGATATGGCTCAGTTTCTCTTTGAGAATCCGGAATACAAGGTCCTCTTCGATGCTTCACGGAAGGTGAAGCCGGAGGACATCCAGTTTGTAAAAGAGATGATCGATCGGATGAGCAACCAGAACGGATGACCAAGGCTCATACATATTCAGAGGAGGTGGCTGACATGGATATCCATTCGGTACTGGCAACGCTGCCATACAGCATCAAGGCCTATGTGGTGGCAAATCCCGATATGAGCTTTACCATCGTCCTGAACAATGCTCTGTCCTTCGAGCAGAACCGGAAATCTTACCTGCATGAGTATGCACATATCATTAATGGGGACTACGACAGGAAATGCTCCGTTGATATGATTGAAATCGCTGCCCATCAGTTATAATATTTCAAAGGAGGAATTGCTATGACATTCATGCGAAAAATACTTGATGCATTAACTATAGAAAGTCCGAAAGCCATGACCGATTCTGCAGATATAGACTATCCATCCGAAAATTCATCACCCACTAAAGAACCTATTAAAGGCTCCATCATTAATAATACTGGTAAATCTATTTCCTATCCAAAAGTAACAGACGCTTTTTTATGGGAATGTAATAGTGTTGCCGAGTCAAGAAATATCGAAAAAAACGATGATTACTTGAAACAGCAGCGAAATTTTGTTGTTGAAAATTCGGAATATGATAATATTGGTTTAGATGATACTCCCGAAATAATACAAAACAATATTACTTCCCATACCGTATTGGGTGAATTCGATTTAAATATTGAAAAAATATTAGAAAACTGGGAAGTATACCATGCAATACGTGAAATAATATCTAATGCCTTGGATGAACAAGTACTAACAGGTACCCAGGAAATAGCTATTTACCAAGCGAGCGATAATTGGTGGCATGTCAGAGATTATGGCAGAGGCTTAAATTATCATCACCTTACTCAAAACGAAAATGAGGAAAAGCTATCAAATGATAAGCTGATCGGTCGTTTTGGTGTCGGATTAAAGGATGCTTTGGCTACCCTGTATCGGCACAACGTCAAAGTTAAAATATGTTCTAAATATGGAATCATTACACTAAAAAACGCAGCTAAAACAGGTTTTGAAGATATTGTAACGCTTCATGCAGAAATTTTTCCACCTGATGATAGTTCTTTAGTTGGAACCGATTTCTGTTTCTACGGTTGTGATGGCAGTGAAGTAGAAAAGGCTAAATCTCTTTTCCTTAAATTTACAGAAAACACTGTTTTGGAAGAAACGAAATATGGTCAAGTACTCACAAATAACGATACTGAAAAAAACATATATATCAATGGTGTTAAAGTTGCATGTGAACCTAATTTTCTTTTTTCATATAACATTACCTCTCTTACTTTGCAAATAAAAAAAGCTCTCAACCGAGAACGAACAAATGTAGGAAGAAGTGCATATACAGCAAGAATAAAAGATATATTAAAAGAATGCTCCTCCCAAACTGTCATAAACAAATTAATATATGATTTACAAGAATTCTCTTCCGGAAATCGACACGATGAATTAATTTGGAACGATATTGCTTTGCACGCTTCTGTTCAATTGAGTGCAATAAATACATCAACAACTTTCGTTACAACAAGTGATTTACAACAAACCCCATCTCTTATAGATGATATGGAACGGAACGGCTTTTCTCCTATCGTTATACCGGATAATCTACTTTCAAAAATAGCAGATTATAATGCTATAAATAAAAGACCATTAATTACAGCAGAGCAATATGTGCTTAATGAGAAAGCTCATATGAACCCTACAATTATTGATCCAACCAGTTTATCTTTTTCAGAACAAGAAGTTTATTATAAAACAGAACTTCTTCTTGGTTTGATTGGAGGAAAACCCCAAAATGTAAACGAGATACATATAATAGATAGTTTTTCCAATTCAGAATGTTTTAATGGCACTCTTGGACTATGGATAAAAGAATCTGGTCGAATATTAATAAAGCGAACTGAATTAAGATCTCTATCCGCTTATGCCGGAACCCTTTTGCATGAATGTGCACATGCAATTAGCGGGGCAGACGATGTATCAAGAGATTTTGAACTTGAACTTTCTTCAATGCTTGGTTCTTTGGCTGCCAAGGTTGTGATAGGTAAATAACGCCATTCCATCTCCACTCCAGGCTGTTATTTCACTTGAACTGTTGCACCGATGCAATTTACAATAAAAAATCAGCCCCAGTGCGCCAACACCGAAGCTGATCCGATCTTACTGGGAAACCCGAATAAAATCACCTTAGACAAGTGCATTTTATCATTTTCCCGGGCAGATTGCAATGCAAACATATGTCCGGGCATTTTTATGCCTATTTTAAGGAGGATGATACTATGGCAAAGCGTATGCGGAACCCAAACGGTTATGGAAGCATTGTGAAGCTTTCCGGGAACCGCAGGAATCCCTACATGGTCAAAGTGAATACCCATATGGATGAACGGTACTATCCGGTGTATGACATCCTCGGTTACTACCCTACCTGGGCAGATGCATCCATTGCGCTGGCCAAATATAATGATGATCCTTATGACATTTCTGCGGCACACATGACGTTTGCGCAGTTATACAAATACTATTATGATGATAAATATGTTTATGCCTCAAAGAAGCTATCCAAAAGTTCTATGTATTGCACGCAGATGGCATACCGGTACTGCGCCCCATTGCATAACCAAGTATATTCTTCTCTCCGAACAATACACTTCCAGCGAATTCTGGATACCGGCAAAGACAAAGACGGAAAACCTTTTAGCCATTCTGTTCAAGAACATATCCTCAACTTGATGCGACAGATGGATACCTATGGTATTGGAAACGGTATTATTAAAAACGGGTATGCAACATATGCCAAGATCAAGATCGATGACGATGATGAACAGGGCGTGCCCTTTACGGATGAAGAATTGCGGCTGCTCTGGTCCCATAAGGACGTTCCTTTTGTTGATACCATCCTCATTTACTGTTACTCTGGATGGCGTATCAATGAGCTGGGACTAATGCCATTAAAAAACATTGATCTCGAAAACTGGACCTTTACTGGTGGTCTGAAAACTAGATGCAGTAAAAACCGCTGTGTTCCGATTCATTCGGCTATACAGAACATGGTTCGTAACCGTTATCATCCTGAGTTTAAAAGTTTGATCTACCATAATGGGCAAAAAAATATCTCAGAAAGTGATTATCGAGATGAATTTAACCGTGCTCTGCTTGCCTGCGGCATCACCGAACCACACACCCCGCATGACTGCCGGCACACCTTTAACGAGCTACTTCGGAAAGCAAAAGCCGATGAAACATGTAAATATAAAATGATGGGACATGCCGGGCGCGACATTAACCAAAAGGTATACACACATCTCAACGTTGATGACTTAAGACCAGAAATAGAGAAAATTCAAATCCCCGCAGTGTAACCTGTGGGGATATTCTTGTGTTACTAGTGTGTTACTAGTTGTTCATAAATGTAGTGATTTTAATATTTTTCACTTTTTTACATTTGGCTTAAATACGGGTTTTTTGAAGTCCATATATTAAAATAAATCAATATGAATATCTTAAGAGTTAAGATTTGTTTAAGGCTGGCAGTTGCAGAATGTATTTTACAACAGAAAAGCCGGTCACTTTCGGTGCAGAAAGTGATCGGCTCCAGACTTCGTTGTTACGTATTCTGTATTAGTTTTTCTTGTTGGAATGCTGTTTTAATTCTTCCAAGGCTTCCTTGAATTTCTCAGAACTCATAGTAGGGTTGGAACGGATCATGTCACGCTGGAAGAAATCTCTTAAGCTGCTGACATTCTCTCTGTCTGCCACGCTTCTGGTGTACTTCTGCCGCAACTCGGCGACCTCGTTCTTCACGCTTTCCAGATACTGGTTGGGAGATTTCTGTGCGGAAGTGCGGAAGCTCTCCAACTTACCCTCAATGTTGGACTTCAGGTCCTCCACTCTGGTGGTAATACTTGCGGTAAAGTCTTCCTTCTTCTGCGCCAGGCTCTCACTGAAGCCTTCCTTACGGTTCTCCAGATCCTCACTGGTCACGGCAATAATAACATCCAGCCGTTTCTGGATACGCAGCATATCTTCTTTTGCCTTCTCCATCTTCTCCAGTACATCCCGCAGATCCAGGGCTGCCTTGAAGGACAACGCGAAATCCGCACCGATCAGCGCCGTCAGCACCAGTGTTACCGGAGTGAGGATGCTGTCCGGAATGGACAACACCAGATGTTCAATGGGCTTATGGATAAACTCCGTCATCAGGATCGTCAGACCGCCCCATGCCAGCGAGGACCCCAGGCAGATATGTCCCTGAAAATTGAACTTATTCTTAGAATAGTCCCAGTATCTGACTTTGAATAATGCCTCCATGGTCACGCCTGTGACATACTCTAACACCGTGGCTCCAATACATCCGGCGATGTAGACCAGCACCAGATTGTCCTGGAATGGCATGGACACGACTAGCATCATGATGGCGCCGCTGCCGTACAACGGCAGGAAAGGTCCACGCATGAACCCCCTATTAACTAATTTCCTGCTCTTTATGGATACATATGTGGATTCAAAACACCAACCGAAAAAGCAGTAAAAATAAAAGAAAAATAACCATTGAATCGCAGTATAATGATACACTGTTTAACCTCCTTTTGTTCTTCGGTTTTTCCTTACAAGCAAGGTAACTGTCATCTCATGACCGAACCGCTACGGAAATACTTCCCTACGGATATACCTCCGCCTCTATGGCAAGCTTCCCCTTTCTCGTGGCATGGGGCTCACCGTTTATGCGGAATTTACCGTAGCCTCTGGCATTTACCACATCCCCAGCCTCCAGGGGCTTGGAATTATTTTCACACAGCCTGCCGTTTACATATACCTTTCCCGCCCGGAACAGCTCCAGGCAGTCACTTCTGGATTTATTATATACCTTGGCAATGACAGCATCAACACGTGGGCTTGCCACCTGAATGACCTGTTTTAACGTATCTTCCTGCGCAACTTCTGCCGCCGCATCCACCACCTCACACCTCACATGCGTATGTCGGATCTGCTCCAGATTATCACAGATAAATTCCGCAATGGTATCCAGACAGAACAAAAAAGCTTCGCCCTCTCCCGGCAGAATATCGCCGATGGTGCTGCGTTCAATACCTAGGTTCATCAGTGCCCCCAGATAATCCCTGTGGGACAGCTTGTCTGCAAATTTCGCGGATAGAGGTCTGATCCGGATACAGCAGATGGGAAAGGGCTGTTCATAGCCCAGCTCCGCCTCACTGCCAAAGCGAAGTATCTTCCGCTCTGCCTCTTCCCTGCCGCCGTATAAGGTGATCCCTGCGAACTTCACTTCCCGTTCCACCTGCCATAGGGCATCCTGCTCCGCCAGTCCTAAGAATCCGGTAAAGGTGTACTGGTTCTGGTTGTAGGATTTGTCTGCCAGTTCACGGATCCGGTTTTTCAGCTGTTGTATTTCTTTTTCATTTTCCACGGACATTCCCGTACGCCCTTCCTACTGTTCTTACTTTGCTTTTGCAAATGTTACCCTGTTCACATTATCCCAGTGCCACATCCAACATCATCATCAATGCAAAACCAATCGCAAAGGCAATGGTTCCCAGGTTGGAATGTTCTCCCTCACTGGCTTCCGGAATGAGCTCCTCCACGACCACATAGATCATGGCGCCTGCAGCAAATGCCAGCATATACGGAAGGATCGGTGTCACAATACTTGCCAGTGCAATGGCAAGTATTGCGCCCACCGGTTCCACCGCTCCGGACAACACGCCCAGTGCGAAGGATTTGCTCCGCTTGTTGCCCTCACTGCGAAGGGGCAGGGAGATAATAGCTCCCTCCGGGAAATTCTGAATGGCAATACCGATAGCCAGCGTCAGGGCGCCTGCCATGGTAACCGTTCCGTCACCACTCAGCACGCCGGCAAAAATAGCACCACAAGCCGCACCCTCGGGAAAATTGTGAATGGTCACAGCCAACATCAGCATAGCTGTACGGTTCAGGCTGCTCTTATGACCCTCCGGAGCCTCACTGCCCACATGCAGATGGGGCACCAGACTATCGATGAACAACAAAAAAACAATACCGATCAAAAAGCCGATCATTGCGGGAAGAAATGCAAGCTTTCCCATCTCTTCACACATATCCATGGCAGGTATCAGTAAAGACCACACCGAAGCTGCCACCATGACACCGGCAGCGAATCCGGTAAATATTCTCTGTATGTTGCCACCAATCTGCTTTTTCAGGAAAAAGACGCAGGCTGCCCCTGCAGTCGTCCCCAAAAAAGGAATCAGAAGACCGGCTACTATACTCATACTCATGAAACACTCTCCTTTCTCATATTATCTTATGTAACTTTTGTATTTTTCGTATCTTGTCTGTCACTATCAGCTTTCTGCATACTCTGCCTTACACCCCGGCATCTAAAACCCTGCCAGATCATTCCCCATGACAGCATACATCAGGAAATTCACACCACACACCAGATGATACAGAAGAACAGCAAGCTCACCAACCACGAAGATCACCTTCCAGCTCTTCCACCATTCCCGGATATTTTTCATCATAACGATCAGTGTCATCAGGAATACGAAAAACATGCCGTGCATATATCCCCAGGAAAAGTTCGCATGCATCATGCGGAAGCCCTTTTCATAGAAGACTAAGAACATCAAAGTTGCTGTAAGATAGCTTAACCACGCAAACCAGTAATACCTGTTCTGCTTTATACTTTTCAGATCGAACAGCAGATTTAAGCAAAGGACGCCTATGGGCAATGCCATACCCATAACAATACTCAACGGGATACTTTTGGAATAATTACTCCATACTTTTGCAAAACCGATGGCGATCCCGGTCTCCTCCCCCATAGCATTCGTCCCGGTAAAGATTCCGGAGAACTGATATAACAGGGCTATCCCCGTGGGTATCATGGTCACGCACAGACGAAACGCATTGCGAAAACTTTCTCCGCGGCTTACGATCAGCTGCACCAGCAGGATCAGACCGATCAGAGGCACCACCACCATAGTGAAGCTCGGTTTAGTCATGGTCGTCAGCAGGAGGCTGACAGCAAACAGCGTACAGTTCTTCCACTGAAAATCCCTCTGATATTCCGATAATACCTTTACCGTCTCAAAAAAGCAGATAATTGCAAAGGGTCTGGTCGCCAGGTAAGTGGCATTCCAAAAAGGATTCGGTGTATAAATGCCCATGCAGCGGTATGCATAATCAAAACCAAAAAATGCCGTATTCTTGGGAGAATACAGATTCGACAGCAAAAACAGCGCAAACACAAGCAGTGTCACCACAATGTCGGTCATGACCTGCTTTTTATGTGACAAAGTTTCATAATGACTGCTTTTACGGATCTCACGGTTCATATAGTACTTCGTGATGATCACTGCTGCCAGGTTAAAAAGCGCCGTGGTGACCGCCATTGCTGCCTTCGCTCCGATCAGCCATGCGGATAGTCTGGCAGTCCAGAACAGGATCGGATACGGGAATTCATAATTTCCCGCAATGCCTGCCACCTTATTCACATAGTCCGGCATATCCGACTGGAATCCCGGCACCTGATAGCATTCCATCCAGAACAGATATAACATGACCCCGGTATACAAAAACAGCAGGAAAAGAAATGTCACTTTTCCTGCTGTTGTCTCCCGCAGGTCGCTCTTTATGGGATTCTTTTTCATAGAGCTGATCCTTTCTAATTAAAACTGATCACGGGATCCTTGGGAGCCTTTGCCTTCTCCACGCTGATGGCATGAAGTACGGGACCCTCTCCCTTATAGTCTGCGAAGTATTCTTTGGCAACCTTCGCTGTCACCTTGACCCATTCCTTCTGCTTCAGGTCTTTCGTGCCCGCATACTCACAGGCATAACCTAAGAATGCCATATCCTCGGCACAGCAGGTCATTGCCATGCGTCCCGGTACGAAATAACCGTCGGGGTATTCCTCGGGCTTTAATACCATGGCAAGAAACTGGATATTTTTACCCACGTAACGCTCCAGATGATCCATGGAATCCAGATACCAGATGCCGTAGCCCTGGTTGTCCAGTACGATGGGATCCTGGTTCAGATCGTATGGCAGATCCTCCTCGAAGATCTCGTCGATCTCACCATTGGAGTCCTCAAAGATCACATCTGCGGCAGGATTGACTGCCTTGATGTTACGCTTGTATACATTCAGATCCTTGATGCCGTCGCAGCGGTTGAAAATGATCATTTCGGACTTACGGATCATCTCTGCCAACAAAGACTTCATGTTGGTATAGTACATGGGGAAGGTGGAGCCGTCGATGGTCGTGATCTGCTGTTCCACTTTCCAGTACCAGGGAAGCTTCATGTTCTTGAAGTTCCACATGCCATTATACTCGATAATGATGCGGGCGGGCTTATACTGCTTCTCCAGTTCGATCAGATGATTCGGATTGAACTCCTCTTCCTCTTCGATCAGCACCACATCCGTACGGCTTTTTTTAAGCAGTGCGGGATCGTACTCATTCTCGCCCTCTTCGCAGAGGATGAGCAGGGTCCTGCCCTTGATCTGGAAATACGGCTGTCCTAACGTAAATGTGATAAATTCCGTCTTACCGCTCTCCAGAAACCCATTTATGATATAAACCGGTTTTGTCATAATTCATACCTTTCTCTATTTATCCTACTGTTCCTGCTACATGCAAAATATGTCCTGCCAACTTACTTGCGGAACAATTCTGCCAGCTTGTCCTCGTCCAGTTTGGAACCGATGACACAGATCTTACCCGTGACTTCCGGCTTACCGCTTCTGATGTCATGTTCTTCGGGAACATAATCGTAATATACCCAGGTTCCGTCAGGAGCGGGTACCATACCCTTGGCACGCAGGATAGCACCGTACTCTCCGCTGTCCAGAGCGGTAAGGATCTTCTCAATGTCCTCTGCGCTGTAAGTGTTGGGTGTCTCAATACCCCAGCTGGTGAACACTTCGTCTGCATGATGGTGATGATGGTGGTCATGGTCATGACAACCGCAGGTGCAGTTCTCGTCATGTTCATGATGATGCTCATGGTCATGGTCTTCGTCATGATCGTGATGATGGTGATGCTCATGCTCGTCCTCATCATGGTCATGATGGTGGTGATGTTCGTGCTCGTCCTCATCATCGTCGTGATGATGTCCGCAGCCGCACTCGTGATCATGGTCATCATGATCATGGTCGTGATGATGATGTTCGTGGTCATGATCGTGACCGCAGCACTCATCCTCATCATGATCGTCATGGATGTGCTCTAACATTTCCTTCATCATATCTTCCAGTTTGTCAGCACCTTCGATGGTCCCTAGTACTTCCTTGCCGTCCAGCTGCGCTAACGGTGTGGTGATGATGGTTGCCTTGTCATTATGCTCACGGATCATCTCCACGCAGGCATTCAGCTTCGCCTGGTCTACCTTATCGGTTCTGCTTAAGATAATGGTTCCGGCGTATTCGATCTGATTGCTGAAGAATTCGCCGAAGTTCTTCATATACATCTTGCACTTGGACGCATCTACCACTGCTACTGCACTGTTGATCTCCACATCCAGGTCACCTGCCACATTCTCCACAGCCTTCAGGACATCGGACAGCTTGCCGACACCGGAGGGCTCAATCAGAATACGCTCGGGAGCGTAGGTGTTTATGACTTCCTTCAGGGAAGTACCGAAGTCACCTACCAGAGAGCAGCAAATACAACCGGAATTCATCTCCTTGATCTCGATACCTGCTTCTTTTAAAAATCCGCCGTCGATACCGATCTCACCGAATTCATTCTCGATCAGAACGGTCTTGCTGCCGTCCAATGCTTCCTTTAATAACTTTTTGATCAGGGTGGTCTTACCGGCACCCAGGAAACCGGATACTACATCTATTTTCGTCATTGTGTTTTCCTCCAATCTGGGCTTAAAAACCCATCTTTTTTATTTTCTATCATATTTCACGGATTGTCAAGTCCTGCCCGTTCACTCTCGATGATACTGTAAGGAACCACAGCCACTTTTCCTTCTTCATCCGCGCCGCACAGGATCCCTAAGAATACTCCGTCCTCCGTGAAGGCACCTCCGCCCGACATTCCGGGCTCCATCAGTCCCTGCAATAGAAGCATGTACTGTGTAAAATCCTCCACATAAATCCAGGGCTCCACCACAAAAGCATAGACCGGCTGCCCCGAAGTGCCGCCATACATCCATACATCCTCATAGACTTCCAGCGCATCAAAGGCGTTCCGGTCCGTATCTGCCACAAGGCAGGATTCCCACGTACTTTCCGTAAGGTCTGCCTTATCCACCCATAAAAATGCCAGATCACAGTTCTTAGCTTTCACGATACCGGAAGCTGCGACGACCGTTTCATCGGGCAAAGTCACCAGAAGCTCACCGGTATCATGCTCCAGCACATGCCCTGCCGTCACGATCAGCATAGACTCCTCATTCTCATCATAGATCACACCGCTACCCTGCAGATCACCTGCCCGGACACCCACCAGAGACTGAAATACCCGCAGATCCGTCTCCGTCAGCTTCTGCGGGATCTCCTCCGGGATCTCGAACTTAGTGATATCCGGCAGAATTCCTTCCTCCGTATAAGAAGCACTTTCTGTCTCTTCGGCAGTCGCAGTATCCTGCTGCTTTGCCCCACAGCCCGTAAGCAGCAGTGCGCAGCTCATAATAAGGCTCATACCGATCCTGCTAATAAGAAATTTTCTCATTTATGATTTTCCTCTCCGCGTGCTACCCTTTCCTATAACCAAACAGCGGACCGCATTACGCAGTCCGCCATTTCTCGAGAAATGTAAGCAAAAAATAAGCCGAGTTCTGTATATGACGATCATCTATCTAGTACGACTGTCACCAGCCGCATCAAGCGACCTACCTGAAAGCAGACCGGGCCGGTCTATCGCTCTCTATTTGGTCTTGCTTCGGATGGGGTTTACATGGCTCCGTCTGTTACCAGCCGGACGGTAGTCTCTTACACTGCCTTTCCACCCTTACCGGCATAAAGCCGGCGGTATATTTCTGTTGCACTAGCCTTGGAGTCACCTCCACCAGACGTTATCTGGCATCCTGCCCTGTGAAGCCCGGACTTTCCTCACCTGCATAAAGCAGCCGCGATCATCTATTTTACTTACACTTGTTCGATTATATCTTTTCCCCGGCAAAAAAGCAAGCAGTTTATGCCACCCGGCGTAACTCTGTCACTTTTTTCCGTTCTCCTGCCTGTTTTCTGTTACCCAAAACGTTTCTAAGACTCCGGATCATCTGACAATATCCTGTGACTGCCATCGGATACATAACAACATAATACGGGAAAATATAGCGTGCCTTGGCTTCCCACAGGATACTGAATAAAAAGCCTCCGATCAACGTCACTGCCAGCATATGCCGCAGCATATTTCCGTCCTTTTTCACTGCGAAGCAGAAATAGAGAAGCATTCCAAAATACAGTAAAAATTGCATCTTGTCACAGATAAGAAATATCGGATAAAAAAGTTCTCCTCCCACCGTGATCTTCCCCGCAGTGCTGTCCGGATCCGGTCGGTACTCCTCCCTGAAATTCGTGGTAAAAAACAGGGACTGATACAACGGTTCATTCCACTGTGATAATATTTTTTCCCGGAAAAAGTTCCAGGTATACCCCGGGGATCCCGTAAAAGTATGTAATCTTTCACGGATATCTTCCCTCGTCTGCGCCTCCACACTGCCGGCATCCTGTCCCACTTCCTTATACAGTGCCAGCGGGTAATCATAATACCAGCCATATCTGCCCTGATTCTCTTGAAGTCCCATGGAAATCCATGAGGTCACCGGCAGCCCCGCACTGCGTTCGTAGCCGGAACGGACTTCGTACATTTTATAGATCCCCTGATAAGACAATAACGGAAGAATCACCGCAAGTCCCGCAAAAAGGCATGCCCATCGATCTCTCTGCACCACGCCCCACACTACAAGTACCAGCGCAAGGGCAAGTAACAGGATCAGGAAATTTTTCCTTACCAGCATGCCCATAACCGCCACCGGCAGTATACTGATCAGCCATCCTTTTTTCCTGCGGTTCCCATAACATAAAAGCATCCATCCCACTGCCAGGGAACAGATAATGCTTAAAAGTTCTCCGTATACCCAGCTTGTATAAAAGATCAGGGGAAAACATGCTGCCATCAGCAGGCAATACAGAATCTGTTCTGCCCACTTTCCACCCAACTCTCTCACAGTCAGATATCCCAGGATAACAATTCCACCAAGGCAGAGGACATTGAGCTTCTGCCATTGATAGAATTCCGTGGTTCCGGTGATTTTGAAGAAAAGTTCCAGAATCGCCGTAAATCCCAGCTGGTGCGGATAGATTCCGCAGTAGCCGTCCGGAAGTATGGAGCTGTAATTTCCCTCTGCAAAAGACAGTGCTGCTACATAGGCATACAGCTGATCTCCCTCTGGGGGACGTACGATGGCACTGATCCACCAGTGACCGGCGATGCACATCCATAAAGTCACCATTGTTAAGAGGCTTATGGATGACCACAGTAAAAACTTTGGTCGGTTACTCAACCGCCGTCCTGCCATGCGAAAGCCCGCGTATATGAGAAGAACTACTATCACACAAAAAAGGTTCTGTCCCATGGAATCCCTGATATTCACCGGGAATTCTCCCACCGCCGGATCCATGTACTGCGTGTAGCGAAGCGCATACCAGGACAGGAACAAAAAAATCCCTGCCCCTGTCAGCCGCACGACCCATACCGCTATGCTGTTGATAACATTGCCAGCTCTCTTCTGTGTCATTGATAACTATCCCTTATACTAGTTTGCAAACTATTCAGAACCACATTCGCAAAATCGCATCAATTCTGCCGCACAGTCTTACGAATGCAAGCATTCGACGCCTGTCAGGTAGGTTTGCGCCCGGAGCCGTGGAAACTATTCAGAACCACATTCGCAAAATCGCATCAATTCTGCCGCACAGTCTTACGAATGCAAGCATTCGACGCCTGTCAGGTAGGTTTGCGCCCGTAGCCGTGTAAACTATTCAGAACCACATTCGCAAAATCGCATCTGACGATGCTTACTTTTTGCTCATGTGGTTACTTCGTCGCATCAATTCTGCCGCACAGTCTTACGAATGCAAGCATTCGACGCCTGTCAGCAGAATTGCGCTACTCTGAATAGTTTACACGTTGAAGCAGCTTCCGCCTACGAACTCTCTGCACAGAGAATTGTTCGGGAGGCTTTCGCTGGTCACACCCAGGAAATACTCTAAAAACTTTAACAGTCTCTTGGCTTCGTAATATTCCGGTTCTCCCTTGTCGATCTGGAACAGCAGCGGTTCTGCGAACTGCTTTAATACCGCCAGTTCATAGATCAGCACGGAATTGAACATCGCATCCGCATCCTCCTGGAATGGGAAAATGTTCTGCTCTTCGCCCCGGCGTACAGAAGCCCACATATCGATGGTGCGTCTCGCATCCGCACCTCTGGTCCTTGCATCTCTGACCATACGGCGGAGAAGTCTTCCGTCCGTAGTCGGGATCCGGTTATGCTCATCAATGTTAATATTGGTCAACGCACTGATATAGATCTTGTATTTACTCTCCTCGGGAAGCGCATAGGATGTCTTCTCATTCAGACCGTGGATACCTTCGATAACCAGAATATCATCGGGTCCCAGCTGTTTGAAATTGCCCTTATACTCCCTTTTTCCGGTCTTGAAGTTAAAGGAAGGCAGCTCCACACGCTCGCCGGCCAACAGTCTGCACATGTCGTCATTGAACTGCTTTACATCGATTGCTTCCAGACATTCAAAATTATAGTCTCCGTTTTCATCCCTGGGGGTAAATTCTCTGTTTACAAAATAATCGTCCAGTCCGATGGGATGGGGCGTCTTTCCCAGCGTCTTTAACTGAATGGACAGTCTGTGGGAGAAGCTGGTCTTACCGGAAGAGGAAGGTCCCGCGATCATAACGAACTTCACACCGCCCCTGCCTGCGATATCCTTGGCAATCTCGCCGATCTTGCGCTCCTGCTCCGCTTCCTGTACCAGGATCAGCTCGCTTAGAGAACCACGGCAGATCTGGTCATTTAAGTCTCCTACGGTCTCGATGCCGATTTTTTTGCACCACTCTTCCGATTCCTTCAGTGTCCGGAACAGCATTTTCCGCTCCACAAAAGGGGTTACGTTCGTGGGATCCTGCTTATCCGGCAGTAACAGCATAAAGCCCTCGTCATACGCGATGACATCGAACCATTTTACATAACCTGCATTGGGCAGCATATACCCGTAATAATAATCATAATAGCCATCCATCTCATAGATGTTCACAAAAGAGCCTCTGCGGTAACGGAACAGCTTTTCCTTATCCTTCATGCCCTCTGTGTGAAACAGTTCCATGGCATTATCCAGTGCATAAGATCTTTTTAAAAAAGGTGTCTTTGCCGCCACCAGTTCCCGCATTCTGTCTTGGATCTTCGCAGCGTTGTCCGCAGTCGAAGCGATCTGTCCCCTGGGGGAGATATAGGATCCGTTGCCCACTGCGAACTCTACTCTGCAGTTCTGCGCCGCCTCTCTGCCATAGACATCAAATACTGCTTTCAAAAAAAGCATGGTGGCAGAGCGCACATAGGTCTTATTCCCCACGTTGTCTTTCAATGTAAAAAAGGTGATCTCACAATCCCTCGTCAGCTTTTTGAACAGTTCTCTGATCTTGCCGTCTCTTGCTGCCAGTGCGATCAGATTATCATACTCCTTTTGGTAATCATTGGCTACATCTTCGTAGGTAGCCCCCTGAGGATATTGTCTCTCTTCACCGTTTACCTTTACTGTGATCATTTTTCTCACCCTGTCCTTTTGTAATCTTCTTTTGCAGGTCTTATTATCTAAATGCAATCCGGTTCCTTACCATTATCATACCACTCCAGTGCCCGGGTAAGCAGCGCGGTCTCCTCCGCGATCTCCTGCCTGCGCCGCATTGTTTTGGGATTCGCTGCATCCGCTTCTTTCTCCAGCCGCTTCGCGATTTTTCTATGTTCCATAAGCTGCCATTCTACATAATTCAAAAGCAGCGGACACTTACGGTACAGCAGTATCGGGCCAAACTGCCCGGTCAGTCCGGATGCAGCGTCATCCGCTTTCCAGGACTCTCGCACCTGTGCTCTCACCGCATTCTCCGACATCTCGCCCATCCAGCGCACCTTCATCATAAAATAATATTTTCCTTCTTCGTAGATGATATTCTCATCCAACAGAAGATATCCCTCTTCCATCAGGAATGCCCGAAAATGTGGGATCTCCGACTGAGGCTGTAAGATCAGTTCCCGAAACTCTTTCGCCTGTTCTCTTCCTTCGGTAAGAATCTTCTCCATGAGAGGTCCACCCATGCCGGCGCAGATCATCCCGGCAGCCTCTCCGGTCTTCAGGCTGTGCAGGCCGTCAGAAAGTCTTGTCTCTATCCTGTCCTCCAGTCCGTACTCCCTGATATGCTCTCTGGCATGTTCTAACGGTCCGGACCTTACATCCATGGCGATCACTCTCGGGGAAATGCCCTTCTGCACCAGATAGACAGATACAAAACCATGGTCACACCCCACATCTGTTATCACAGTGCCGGGAGTGACCATGTCTGTTAATGCCTGCATTCGATTGGATAATATAACTTCCGCCATTAATCCAGATAATCCTTCAGCTTGCGGCTGCGGCTGGGATGACGTAATTTTCTAAGTGCTTTTGCTTCGATCTGACGAATACGCTCACGGGTAACGTTGAATTCCTTACCCACTTCTTCCAGGGTGCGGGCACGTCCGTCATCCAGACCGAAACGGAGTCTGAGTACCTTCTGCTCTCTCTCTGTCAGAGTACCGAGCACCTCCACCAGCTGCTCTTTTAACAGAGTAAATGCTGCTGCATCGGAAGGAACGGGCACATTGTCGTCCTGAATAAAGTCACCTAAGTGGCTGTCTTCCTCTTCACCGATAGGAGTCTCTAAGGATACCGGCTCCTGGCTGATCTTTAAGATCTCACGCACTCTGTCTACCGGCATGTTCATCTCTGCTGCGATCTCTTCGGGGGTCGGTTCTCTTCCCAGCTCCTGCAGCAGCTGTCTGCTCACGCGGATCAGTTTGTTGATGGTCTCTACCATATGCACGGGGATACGGATGGTTCTAGCCTGATCCGCAATGGCTCTGGTGATAGCCTGACGGATCCACCATGTCGCATAGGTGGAGAATTTATATCCCTTACGATAATCGAATTTCTCTACTGCCTTGATCAGACCTAAGTTACCTTCCTGGATCAGATCAAGGAACAGCATTCCACGACCCACATATCTCTTGGCAATGCTGACCACCAGACGTAAATTGGCCTCTGCCAGGCGCTTTTTCGCCTCCTGGTCGCCCTCTTCCATTCTCTGTGCCAGTTCGATCTCTTCCTCAGCACTCAACAGAGGAACCTTACCGATCTCCTTCAGATACATACGGACGGGATCCTCAATGCTGACACCTTCCGGTACGGACAGATCAATGTTCTCCACATCCACTTCGTCATCATCGGTCAGAATGATCTCTTCGTCATCCACATCATCGTCATCGGTAATCCGCAGTACATCTACGTTGTTCTGGTCCAGATACTCCAGAACTTTCTCCATCTGTTCCTCTTCCAGAGGCATGTCCGCGAAGAAGTCACTGATTTCCTGATACTCCAGCACATTCTTTTTCTTTTTCGCCATATTCAGGAGCTCTTTTATCTTCTCCGCAAATTTTGCCTGTGTGTTTTCATCCATTTTCGTGGTTCCATCCTTTCATTGCCATTATTTATAGCCATATTTCGTATTTTTTATAACTATTCGGAAACATAAATCCCATTATTCCAGGGAAATATGGGTCCTTTGTAATTCTTCCAGTGCTTTTTTGCCCTTCACTGCCTGCATGACTGCATTGACATCGCTTCCCAGATTGGTCATGCAATACTGGTAACTGTTGCGTTTGACGGCCAGCAGTATATCGTGAAAAGCTCTTTCTCTCTCCTGTCTGGTGGACAATTCGGGAAGTGTGGTGTGGAAAAGCTCCGCCGCCTGCCTCTGTTCCTCTTCATCCTCAAACATACTGATGATTCCCGCCGGCTGGAACTGTCCACTGTCTAACTCCGCGAACATTCTCTCTGCCACCTTCCGGTACAATTCCTCGGTAAAATCCTCCGGTGAAATATATTTCCGTACAATGGTATACAGGGAAGGATCATCGCTGATCCAGGTGATCAGGAGCCTTTGGGACCGCCTTCCGTTCTCCGCCGGATCGCTTTTATTCTGCACACCGCTTCTGGGACGCTGAATCGGCTTGGCTAATCCTGTCTGGGATGCATAGCCTACGACCATCTTCCGAAGGTCATCCGGGCGGATCATGTATTTCTCGGCGATCGCCTGCAGGTAATTCTCCCGTTCCAGGTCTTCCGAGAACTCACACAGCTTCTGTGCGATCTCTCTGTGGAACTTCGTCCTCTGCTCTGGGTCGCTCTGATCGTATTGTTCGCTTAAGATACGGATCTCGAAATAAAAACTGTTCTCCGCCTGATCGATGCGCTCCTGAAAAGCTTCTTTGCCCAGATTTTTAATAAATTCATCCGGGTCCTTGTAGGGCCGCATGTTGATGACCTTACCGGTAAGTCCCGCTTCTCTTAAGATGCCGATACCCCGAAGCGCTGCCTTGGTCCCGGCACCGTCGCTGTCGTAGGCTAACAGGATATTTTCCGCATAGCGGTGCAGGAGATTTGCCTGCTCCACCGTAAATGCCGTTCCCAGGGATGCCACTGCCTGAGTGAAGCCCGCCTGGTGCATGGCGATTACATCCATATATCCCTCGCACAGGATGATATTGCCCGTCCTGGAGGTTCTTGCAAAATTCAGTCCGTAGAGGTTCCTCCTCTTATCGAAGATCATGGTCTCCGGAGAGTTCAGGTATTTCGGTTCCCCGTCTCCCATGACTCTGCCACCGAAGCCGATGACTCTGTGGTTAATGTCCTGTATGGGGAACATGACGCGATTCCAGAACTGACTGCGTAGTCCTCTTTGCTCGGAAAACATCGCAAGACCGGAGTCTTTGATCTCTTCATCCGTGAATCCTTTTTTCCGCAGATACTGTACCACCTGCTCGCCGTTTTTCCCGGCATAGCCCAGTCCGAAATGGTGCATGGTTTCATCGGTGAGCTTTCGATCTGTCAGATACCGCATTCCCACTTCACCACGGGGATCACGTAACATGTAGTAAAAATACTTTGCCGCTTCTTTGTTGACTTCCAGCAGGCGCATGCGCTTGCCTGCCTTTTTCTTCTGTTCCGGCGTCTCCTCTACCTCGGGGAGCTTTACCCCGGCACGGTCTGCCAGGATCTTGATTGCCTCCGGAAAAGTATCGTTTTCATACTTCATGAGAAACGTATATACATTTCCACTGGCATGGCATCCGAAGCAATAATACATCTGCTTATTGGACGACACCGAAAAAGAAGGTGTTTTTTCGTTATGAAAAGGACAGCAGCCCCAATAGTTGCTTCCCTTTTTTTTCAATGAGACATAGCCGGAGATCACATCCACGATGTCATTCCTGGCTCTGACTTCTTCTACCAGTTCTTCGGGGTAATACACGTTTTTAACTCCTATTTTGTCTTGTGCCTATCGCTGCCAGGACTTGGGTATGTAGATATCTTCATATACCGCGATGGCAAAACGGTCTGTCATAGCTCCCACATAATCGCAGACGACCTTCTCTCTGGGTTCTCCTACGGAAAGGAGATTCAGATACTCTTCCGGCAGATCATCTAAATTCTTCAGAAAATGCTGGTACAAGGTCTCCATCAGCATTTCTGCTTTTCCTTCTTCGCTCTTTGCCACCGGATTCTTATAAACTCTCTCAAACATGAACTGTCTGATCTTCGTCATGGCATCCGCCACAGGCTCCGACATCAGAATATCATTTTTGTCCATGCTGTTAGTCACGATATCATGAATAAAATGATCCAGTCTCTCGGTGGGACTGCTGCCGATCACTTCACAGATCTCCTTAGGTACATCCGCTTCCGTGAGGATCCCTCCGCGGATAGCATCGTCCATATCGTGATGAATGTAGGCAATTTTATCGGAAAGTCTGACGATCTTGCCTTCCAGGGTGTGGGGTTTGCCGATAGTCTGGTGGTTCCGGATACCGTCACGCACCTCGTAGGTCAGATTCAGTCCCTTGCCGTCCTTCTCCAGGATATCCACCGTGCGGACACTCTGCTCGGCATGTTCAAATCCAAACGGGCATACTCTGTTTAACGCACGCTCCCCGGCATGTCCGAATGGCGTGTGCCCCAGATCATGTCCCAGTGCAATGGCTTCCACCAGGTCCTCATTCAGTTTCAGTGCCTTGGCTATGGTTCTGGCCGTCTGGGATACCTCCAGCGTATGCGTCAGTCTCGTGCGGTAATGATCGCCTTCGGGCGTTAAGAATACCTGTGTCTTATCCTTCAGCCTACGGAATGCCTTGCAATGGATAATACGGTCTCTGTCTCTCTGGAATACCGGACGGATATCACACTGTTCCTCCGGTCGCAGACGCCCTTTGGAGTTCACACTCAATGATGCATACGGACTTAAATAATCCTTCTCCCACTGTTCCAAGCTTTCTCTGATCGTCATAGTTCCTCCTGCCCCTACTTCTAATATTCTGTGCCTGTCCGAAAAATCCTTTTTATATAAAAAGATTTTTTATCTGCACACGGAATAGATGAATTCCGCGTTTTTATCCATCGCTTCGTTGGCTTTTTTGAAGGGTGACATCTGGAATACATGCCACATTCCCGGAAAACGGTCGATGTGGGCGGATACTCCGGCTTTGATGAGGTTCTTATATAACCGCAGGGAATCGTCTAACAGGATCTCATTCTCTCCCACCTGGATATATACGGGCGGGAAACCGTGAAAATCTCCGTACAGCGGGGAAATATAAGGATCCGTCAGATCCATGGCCGGTGCATAGGCCTTTGTCATGCGGTCAATATACTCCTTGTCCAGTACCGGATCCAGTTCCGCTTTGGTCTGAAAAGTCTTGCCTTCGCTGGTAAGATCCGTCCATGGAGACATCAGTACGATGCCTCTCGGAAGCAGACGCTCCTGCTCTTTTAATTTTAACACCAGGGAAAGTGCCAGGTTGCCGCCGGCGGAATCCCCGGTAATGATCACATCTCTGGCTCCGTAGCCCAAAAGCATCAGATAATTCCAGGCTTTCATGGCATCCTCCGTAGCTGCCGGATAAGGATGTTCCGGCGCCAGGCGATAGTCAAAACACAATACATCCATGGAGGTCCCCGCTGCCAGTTTGGAAGTCAGAGTTCTGGCATAGACACTGCTGCCCGTGGAATATCCGCCACCGTGACAGTGCAGGATCACATATTTTTTCATATGGGCGCGGTTCACACTGACCCACTCCGCTTCCATACCTTCGATCTCCACCGGACGGTACTGTATTTCTCTGCTGTTTCCTAACAGTTCACCAATATGATCCTGGGACTGTCTGTGTTTCTCCAGATCCGGATTCTCCACAAAACCGTGGACTCTGCGGATCAGCTGCATTAAATTCTGATTGTTCTTCTCACTGTTTTTTCCTACCAGTGCCATAAATTCCTCCTGTTAAAATATTTGATAACGATTCAGCACCTCAATTCGCAAAATCGCAGTTCATGGCTCTGAACAGTTATTAAAAATGCAATCTCCGACGTACCGCATTACGCAGTCTTCTTCGGGATAAAAGAGTTGCAATGGTAATATCCACGATCACGCAGACGGTCAGTACAATAGCTGACCAGCCAAGCATGATCTCCTGTCTTAAGTAACGATCGATCAGCAGTTCCAGTCCCACACACAAGACGGCGATTCCCGAGATCAGATACAACGCTCCCGTAAGGAAAGACATTGGAAGTCTCCGGATACATAAGGTCACCGCTTCCACCACCGCTGTCACCAACAGTACAATCGGAAGTCCCAGTCCATAGAACCAGCCGTTATGTCCCGTCAGATAAGTCAGCAGATACAGATATACGACCACCGCCACGCCATCTAACAGAATCGACAGATAGATTGGCTGTCTCGTATAAATGACCACCGGGATCATGATCACCCACAGCACCAGAAATACTCCGATCACAGCTAAGGACCACAGGTTGCTTTGGAACACAAAAGCGTTCAACAGGCCACAGGTGGCTGCAGTCGCCAGTACGATAACCGTCAGCAGCACCCCTAAGTCTTTTCTTTTTACCACTTCCACCTGCCCTTTTTCCTTTGGAAATGGAGACGGCTGCGTCGCAGGTTCCGGTGCTTTGGGGTTATAGACCGGGGTATCGCACAGCGGGCACTTTGTCGCCGAAGCGTCCAGTTCCACGCCGCAATTTACACAATATGACATAAGCATTTCCTTTCTAACCGGAAGAATTACCGGTTACTCTCAATTTTCACATGAATGCCATCCTGTACCAGCTTACGGAAAAACAATCGTTCCACGTCCGTCTCGGCAATACTGCTGGCAAAATTGATGGTCAGGACATCTTCAAAGCTTGCAATGGCACAGTTCGTTCTCGTAGAAAAAGGCTGTCCCATATAAATATCAAACCGCTCAATATAGGGCTTCATGGTCTCCGGCACTTTTAATGCCCCCATGTTGGTCAGACCCGCCGAAGAGTTCTTATCCTGGATCTTCGTATAGAACTGCCGGACCACCAGATCCTTGATAAACAGCGGCACAATGCGGATGAAAGGATTCCTCTGGGTCTCCGCGTTGGTGGTGATGTCGCCCCGCAACAGCTTTTCATTCAGATAATAGCGCATATAGTTATGCACCTGCGTCACGATCTCCTCAAAAGTATACTCTCCCAGTCTCGGATCGATCCCCGGATAAATCATGGTGATAAAGTTCCGCAGGGTTTTCGACGGGAAAAAGCGCCGCAGATTCACCGGCATGGCAATCTTCACCGGGCGAAGTTTCAAGTGCCACTCGCTCTCCTGCTTCTGCATCAAGGCATAGAGTAACACAGCATTCAGATATTCCGTAATAGTGGCATTATAGCTTTTCGCCACTTTCATGACCTCCGCCACCGACATAATACCGTCTATGATATTCAGGGTGTAAAAAGGTTCCTTCGTCCCACGGACGCGGTAAGTCTTCTCTCCCGGTCTGGGCGGACATACCTTGGCGTTGGCATATTTCATGTAGGCGTCTTCCAGTTCTCCCGGATCCGGTGTTTCTAAAATATCCAGCACAAAACCACCGTTTTCGATCTCCGCATGCCCTTTCAGGCGCAGATAGGTGGCCGTCAGAGTCTGTAACACACACATGCCTCCGGTACCGTCTCCAAGACTATGATGCGCCTCCAGTGCGATCCGGTTACGATAATAATAGATCCTTACCAGATAACGATTGTTGGCTTTAAAATACATGGGCTGGCAGGGATTTTTTACATCCTCCTGTACAAAGGGTCCCGGACGGTCATTCGGCTCTAAATATCTCCAGAATACCCCTTTCCGGATGGCTGCCTTATACGTGGGGAAACGGGGCATGGTCAGATTCACCGCACGCTGCAGTATCTCGGGATCGATCTCTTCCTTAAGCAGAACGGACAACCGGTACACCGAAGAAAAATCTCTTCGCTGCAAAGTAGGATATACGATAGCAGACAGATCCAGCTTGTACCAGTCCTTGTGCACTTTCGACGCTCTGTCTGTTTTTATCCTGTCCCTTTTGCTGGTTGCCATACTTTTCACCTCTTCCCTGATTTCTTATGATATTCTTATAGGATGATGTCGGGGTCAAAAGCCCCCGACTTTGATGCCTACGAATTGCTTCGTGCTACGCACTCTCACAATTCTACCCAATATTCGCATATCGTGGGATTATCATCCCACTTTTATGCTCATATCGGGGCGGGTCCTAAGGTCTTTCACCCACCTATGAGCAAGCTCATGTGGGCTTAGACCTTTTGACCCTGGCATCATAAGATTCCGAATACAACAAAGGCGGCAACCTTTCGGTCACCGCCATGTGATGCAGAAAGAGGGACTTGAACCCTCATGGTATCACTACCACACGGACCTGAACCGTGCGCGTCTGCCAATTCCGCCATTTCTGCGAACAAGATGTATCTTACAGTATTTTGTTATAAATGTCAACACCATTTTTCAAATAATTTGAAAAATAATCCCAAAAGTCCGGGAATAAAAAATGTTGGGAAAAACAAAAGCGGTAATCTTATGATCACCGCTTTACAATGCAGAAAGAGGGACTTGAACCCTCATGGTATCACTACCACACGGACCTGAACCGTGCGCGTCTGCCAATTCCGCCATTTCTGCGAACAAGTGTATATTACACCACCCTGCACCAAATGTCAACATTATTTTTCAAATTATTTCAAATGTATATAAAATAATCACGATTTCCTGGTTTCATAAAAATAACATGCGACTGCTGTCAGCCGCATGTTACGATTATGAGCTATATGTTTTACCTGCTTTACATATAAGAGCTGAACAGATTACCTGTATTATAGAGACCGGTGTATCCTGCTGTTCCTGTATACAGGCTTGTTCTGGTGGATGCATGATCTGCTGCGAAATTGATCATGGAGCTCTGTGCGGATACACGGTAGCCGTAGGAGCCATTTCCCTGGAACAAATTCTTTACAGCAGACATATCCGCTTTCATAAAAGCATCCTTGTCCAGTGATAAGGTGCCGTCATTTTTCATGGTGATACCAATCTTCGCCAGCTGTTTACTGTTGGCGATGGTAGTGTTCCCAAGAGATTCCGCGCGGTTATTTACTGTGGTGTCGTTCACATCATCCACAGCAGACATCACGCTATTGTAATTTGTCACAAAGCTGTTCACCGCACTGTAGATTGCGTCAGTGTCGTATCCCTTGGTAGTACTCTCCACACCATTCTCATCTTTGGTAGTGATATCCTTCTGGGTGAACAGATCCTTTTTACCGGTCGCTAACAATGCATCTGCGGATTCCTTCAGAGCATCTGTCGTGGTCTCTACCTTCGCCAGCGCCTTCTTCGCAGTATCTGTCGCGGTATCTTTCTTCGTAATGGTGGAAGCTGCGGTCTTGCTATCGCCGCTGTCCTTGGCATAGTATGCCTTCATCAGCTTCCCGTAGCTGCCGTTCTTAATACTTGCATAATCTGCCAGCCAGTTGCCGCTTAGCGCATTGGATGCAGAGGAACTCAGTCCGGAAAACAGAAAAGAATAATTCGTTTTTGCCTGAATATTAATACTCATCACAGTCACCTCCGTGTTAACTGTTTTGAATCAGCCTTTTGACCATAAGCTCTTTACTACTAATTACAGTATACTACTTACTTCGGATGATTCCAAGATTTATTAACACTTTTTTTGATCGGTTTTTGAAAAACATCCCATTAATCCAGTATTTTTTCCAGCATAGTCACCCGATTGAAGGGGAAAGAGAAATAATAGCCGTCCGCGAAGTCCTCCGTCATGGCGATCACTTCTTTTGCTAACTGTACGCCGGCCTGTTCTCCCTCTTCTCTGGTCATATCCGCACGGTATCTCGCCAGCACTTCGTCCGTCACATCAATGCCCGCCATCTCATTTTTCATAAATGTGGCATTTTTAAGGCTCACAAACGGCATGATGCCACAGAGTATCCTGGCTCCGGTCTCCTCTTTGATCCGGCGCACTCTGTCCGCGCTCTCCTTCGTGGATATGGGCTGCGTCAGGAAAAATGTGGCTCCTGCTGCCATTTTCTTCTTCACTCTGCCGATCTCCACTTCCAGATTCCGTCTGCCCTGATTGATGGCACCGCCGTAGCTGACCGGTGCCTGTGCAAACTGCTCTTCGTTCATGTCCGCAAGGATCTGCATGAGACCTACGGAGTCAAAATTGAACACACTCTTTACCGTGGTACGCACCATGGAGGGGATCGGGTCGCCGGTGATCACGAGGAAATTGTGAATCCCATTGATATAAGCTCCTAATAACTGGGAGCGCATAGCGATGGCATTTTTATCACGACAGCAGATATGAGGCATGACACACATACCGGTCTCCCGCGCTACCTTTTCCGCCATAAGAATAGAATCCGCTCTGGTACGTCCCGAAGGGGAATCCGGAAAAGTCAGTACATCCACACCGCTTCTCTGCAGCAGATGTGCGGCATCCATCAGCTTTTCATCGTCAATACCCGCAGGAGGTGCCAGTTCGACGGCAATCAGTTTCTTCCCACCTTCTGCTTCCTTGTTATGGTAAAAAGAATGATCCTCTGTGCCAGCTTGTTTTTTCTCCGGTTCTGCCTTTTCCTGTGCCTGCGGATACTGGGTAAAGTCCAGATTTCCGGCAAGATCTGCGATATATTCCGGTGTCGTACCGCAGCACCCTCCTGCCATATCCACACCAAGAGCTATCATCTGCTGCATTCTGTCCACAAAATATTCTCTGTTATCCCCGGTGAAGATCATGCGTCCGGTGACCATCTGCGGGTAACCGGCATTCGGAAGGGCTGTGAGGAATTTATCTGCGGGCTTATAAAGTGTCTGCAGGATCCGGTACATATGAGAAGGTCCCACACCGCAGTTAAAGCCCACGGCATCGATCTCTTTGATCGCTCCCGCTCTCTGCAACAGCTTTCTGGCACTTAAGCCTGCATTGCTGTAACCAAACTGGTTCACAGAGAATTGTACCGTAATAAATGCCTGTTCACCGATCATTTTGATCGCAGGCAGGATCTCTTCCATCTCGGAAAATGTTTCAAAGACAAAAAAGCCCACACCCTCTTCCAGAAAAATACGACAGATCTCTTCGTATTCGCGGCATAAAGTATCCTTCTGTGCCAGCGCATCACAAGGGATCTGTCCGATATCTCCGGCGATATAGACTTCTTTCGTCTCACCGGTGCGTTCTCTCCACGCAGCCACCGCCTCTCTCGCCAGGCGTACGCCGCTTCGCAGAGTCTCCTCGATCTGTTCTTTGGACATATCCATGCAGAAGCTGTTGGCTGCGAAGGTGTTGGTACGCAGAATCTGCGCTCCCGCTTCGAGGTACTCCGTATGAATCTCCTTCACCCGTTCCGGGGCTTCCAGATTCGCCAGCTCCGGCAGCTGTTTCGTATCGTATTTTCCTCCATAATAGGTTCCGAAGGCTCCGTCAAAGAGGAGCTTTTTCTGTTGGATCCTTTCACGGATCTGCTCTTTGGTATGTTTTGTATTGCCCATTATTGTTTCCTTTGTCCTGTTGCTTTCATCCATTTTTCTTTTAAAAACGAGCAGGTCTGCTCTCGCAAGCCTGCTCGTTATCCAGCATGCCGTAACTATTCAGAACCGCATTCGCAAAACCGCTCTTTCAGAGCTTACTTTTTGCTCATGTGGTTACTTCGCCATATAAATCATGTCAAATGTTCTTACGAATGCAAGCATTTGACGTACATTTGACATGATTTGCATGGCTCTGAATAGTTACAGCATACCATATTATTTTTCAGAAAAACAGTAGCAAATTTAATGATTACATTAACTTGCGGAACAATGCGGTAAGATCCTCTACACTTGCATCCTTGGGGTTACCGGGTGCGCAGGCATCTGCATGTGCGGACTCAGCCAGGAAAGGAAGATCCTCTTCCTTCAGTGCTTCCAGCTTGGAAGGAATACCAACATCCTCAGACAGCTTACGGACAGCGTCTACAGCAGCCTTACGATAAGTCGCCTGATCCATCTCATCTACGCCTTCCACACCCATAGCACGGGCGATCTCACGATACTTTTCACCGGTGCAGTCAGCATTGTATTCCATAACGATAGGAAGCATCATTGCGCAGGCAACACCATGAGGAGTATCATATACGGCACCCAGGGTATGTGCCATGGAATGTGCAATACCAAGACCTACATTGGAGAAGCCCATACCGGCAATGTACTGACCCAGAGCCATGCCTTCACGGCCTTCCTTAGTATTAGCTACCGCGCCGCGCAGGGACTTGGAAATGATCTCGATGGCTTTCAGATGGAACATATCGGTCATCTCCCAGGCTGCCTTGGTGGTGTAACCTTCGATTGCATGGGTCAGTGCATCCATACCGGTGGAAGCGGTCAGACCCTTAGGCATAGAAGACATCATCTCGGGATCTACCACAGCAATGATAGGCATATCATGAGGGTCTACGCATACGAACTTACGCTTGCGCTCTACATCGGTGATAACATAGTTGATGGTAACCTCTGCTGCGGTACCTGCTGTGGTGGGCACTGCGATGATGGGTACACAGGGCTTCTTGGTAGGTGCTACGCCTTCCAGGCTGCGTACATCTTCGAATTCAGGGTTGGCAATGATGATGCCGATGGCTTTGGAGGTATCCATGGAGGAACCGCCGCCGATGGCGATGATATAATCTGCGCCGGATGCTTTGAAAGCAGCCACACCATTTTTCACATTGTCAATGGTGGGGTTCGCCTTAATATCGGAATAAATTTCATAAGCAAGACCTTCCTTGTCCAGCAGATCGGTTACCTTTCCGGTCACACCGAACTTGATCAGATCCGGATCGGAACATACGAATGCTTTCCGGAAAGCATGAGCCTTTGCTTCAGTTACGATTTCTGCGATTGCTCCTGCACCGTGATAAGATGTCTGGTTAAGCATAATTCTGTTTGCCATGATACATAATCTCCTTTCGACATAAAAACGATCTTATTGATAATTTTATTCTAACCGCAAACATCGCATAAAGAAAGTGACAATTTGCCCCGACTGTCACTTTTTACAGAAATTTCATATTTTGTCCGTTACTTTTGTTTATTTTTTACAAATGTTTTTGGTCATTTTTTCTTAACGTAATACGCCTAACTGTTGGAATAATTCTGTCACCGGTGCCGGAAATGCACTTACTAACAGCGCCGCCATCTGCTCCGGGGTTCTCTCCTTCGGAGCAAAGATCCATTCCACGGTCATATCAATAGAACCTCTGCAATAGAGCCGCAGAGGGAATAAAATATTCTCTTCGGGCTGTCTGCCGGTCTTACGCCTGATCAGTTGTGTATAGAACTCCAGGATCAGTTCGTAGTCATGTTCCCTCAGGGAATTGTGGTCGTCCGAGCGGAATGCTCCCGCGAAAAAGACCCTCTCCTTCTGAATAAATTCAAACTTCCTGGTCAAACCTTCGTATACGGTAAGCCCATCCCCCATCTGTGCAAAAGATTCCAGTAAGAGCTTATCAAAATACCAGTTGATCAGGTCATATTTGTCCTGGAAGTTCCGATAAAATGTCTGTCTCGTCACGCCGCAGGTCTGCACGATCTGTGTCACGGTCATGGCATCGGTGCCGGAAGCCGCCATACACTTTTTCGCCGCTTCCGCCAGGCGATATTTTGTTTTATCCGCTGAAGTTTCTTTTGTATTCATTTCGTCTTACCTCTAATCTACTACCGTTCACGGCTTTACATAGTTTTCCGGTAATTCCGCTTCCAGAAAAGCCGCAGCATCCCTGACGCAATCCACGCATTCTCTCTTCACGACGCCGTCGGTAATACCCTTTAATTCCTTGCAGATCACTGTCCCGTTCTGTCCCTTGAAGCAATTGATGATCTTCCGGGATCCTTGCATTGTCCGCTGGGGATTCTTGTTGATCAGTCCCAGGATATTGACCGCTCCGATGACGGCTCCACAGGTGGCTTCCATACTGCCACCGATACCTGCCGCGAAGCCCTGGGTAAGATTCCTCACTGTCTCCTCGTCAATTCCCGCCAGATCACAGTACGTGCACGCCACTGCCTGCGCACAGTTGTAACCACACATTTTTCTCTCTGCTGCCTGTTCCACTCTTGATTCCATAATTGTTGTTCCTTTTCGTTTGTATTTTCCGATAGCCGTCTATGCCATATTTCTTATTGATTATTATAGCAGAAATAAAAAAATGGTAAAAGGAAAATAATACTCATTATTCCAAACTGTTTTAAGTGTATAAAAAATTCCTACAAATTTTAAAATCATGTTGACATTGCCGTGGGAAGATGTTATTATCATTCTTGCGTGATGCGAGATGATTATTATTTTGTATCGCTATGCGGAAGTGTCGGAATTGGCAGACGAGCAAGACTAAGGATCTTGTGGTAGCAATACCGTGTGGGTTCAAGTCCCATCTTCCGCATTCATTAATAAAGTGGGAAGCCTGATAATTCAAGGCTTCCTGTTTTTTTGTTTGTAGCCAGTTTTGGGGGGACAGTTGGTTTACAAAATCAATTTATACCCATTATATCATGATTCGCACCTACGGTGCTTACCGTTGCTTCGCAACGATCATGATCAAATTCGCCGTTCGCCAATTATGCAAGCATATTGGCTTACTTGCGCTCATTATATCATGTATTTTTGTGTTTCGGTTACAAACAAAACGATGTCATAGCATTAAATACTGCCTTGGAAAATACACAAATCCGGCATTAGGATTGAAATGTCTTTAGATAGTCATTGAACATATGTTCTATTTGTGTTATAATATGCTTGTATAGTCGAACAGAAAGCGGATGCGATTTTCCGATTGTTGAATGCCCTCTGGTTCACAAAGGAGGGATGCCCATGGATACGATGGAAGTACTTACTCTATTGTTAGTTGTCTTTGCAGCTTTATCTTACATTGACAGACATGGTGATAATAATAACAAAAAGAAATAGCATCCTCTACCCTCGCAAAGTTTAGGATGCTATTCTCAATCTAACAACTGAGGGCAAATCGGAATTTTCACTTCCGACCACCTTTCTAAATAGATTATACAACAAGAGGGACTGAGAAATCAATCCCTCTTGTCTTTATTCTTCAATTGCATCAGACATTCCTCTTCTCTCTAATTCACCGGCAACAAAATATTCTCCGGAATTTCCAATATTAACATTTGTATCGTTTCCCATAGCAGATCTCCATTCGTAGCTATCTATTTGAAGCGAGGTCCCTCAGTATTCCTTCGTAATCTCTCCCTCAATCCCATACATCGTCTTAAATGTCTCAAGGTCTTCCGCCTGGCGGATCAGCATGACTTCTTCAAATTTTCCCGTGTGGATATCCTTGAATCCCGCCACCTGTTCACCGTTGCAGATGCTGGCTTTGATGACAGGTTTTTGATTGCTTCTGTCGTAAGTCTTCTTTTCGGTTCTCTTAGAAAATAATCCCATTATACGACCCTCTCTTATACTCCCTTGTCCGTCTCTTCAGATCCTTTATACTTATACAAACTGCTTTCCTATGGAATATAAGTCTTTACGGTTTCCTTCAGCGCCGCTTTTATCAGCTGCTCGAAAGACTGTGCAAATCTCTCGTCATCCTCTTCTGTCCGCTTCTTCGGACCTTTTAAATGATTTTTATGAGAAGCTCTTCTTGCCTTTTTATTCAAATGTCGTTCCATGAGCATCTGGTCGATGTTCTCATCCGTGTACCATTTACCGGACTGGTGGATGGCGTAGGCACTCTTGCCCAGCGCCATGGCTGCCACACCATAGTCCTGAGTTACCACGATATCACCCCTGCGACAGAGACTGATCAGCTTATAATCCACTGCATCTGCCCCGGCTCCTACGACCACTACCTCGCTGTAACCGGAAGTCAGTATATGATTGGTATCGCACAGAAGTGTCACCGGAACCTGATACTTCCGTGCTGTTTTTTCCACTATGTCCACCACTGGACAGGCATCCGCATCCACATAAATCTGCATAAGTAAGTTCTCCACCGCCTTTCCTGTACTTAAAATTATAGCGGCTTTATCCTATGTTTACAAGTTACTTTCCTGTGGAAATCGACTATTGAATGCCAGGCGGAGCACTACTCCGCCAGATACATCTTCAGGCTTCCTTCCACAGCATCCATGGCTTCCTCCACACTCGCCTGCCCATTTAGGTATGCCTGCAGGCTCTCGGTCAGGGAAGTCTCGATCTGAGTGTCTTCCTTGAGGCACAGGGTGGCTGCAAGACACAGCTCCATCAGATGGTTCGCGGTCTCCTCAGAGTAGGATTTGATGGCGAACTCTGCGGTGCTTCCGTCGATATCATAGGTGGTATAGGCTTCCGCCATGCTGCGGTCTGCTGCTGCCTGCGTCTCCAACGCTTTTGCATTGACCGGGAATCCCTCATAGGTATCCACGCTCTGTAATTCTTCAGACAGAGCAAAACGCAGGAACTCTTTTGCGGTCTCCACATGCTCACTCCGGCTGTTAATTCCAATGACCATCTTCGGATAAAATGCGTTTTCCATGGAGACCACATTGGCATTCAAAAGCTCCGCCACTGCATAAGGCATCATTGCCTCATTAAAGCCGTCAGTCTCCTGAAGTACCAGCCTCACATCGGATCCCAGATCCCAGATATTCGCTGCACGGCCTTCTTTTCTGGAAGGCAGGATACCGCAGTTATCCGCAATCTTCTTCAAATCTTCCATCCAGGGATGTAAGGTATCACGATTCACCTGACGGTTCTGTAAAATATCATCCACAATCAACGGATAGAACTCTTCCACCAGTTCGCCGCAGGTACGGTCTCCCATATAACTCTCCGTCTTTCCGGATACCGCCTTTGCAATAGCATCCATGCTGCTCATTTCCTCCGGCTGCACATCCCTGCCGACAGCTAACAATAATCCGAATTGCAGCGGCACCGCATACCGTCTTCCATCCGCCTCTTGATACGCTGTTGTAATGTTGGAAAGCAGGGTTCCGTCCTCTTCCATGGGCTGCAATATCTCCTGCAGATCCAACAACAAGCCCTTAGAGGCATACGTGTCCAGTTTCAGATGATCCATCACCATGAGATCCGGTCCGTTGCCGGAGGTTAGGGAAGTGTTCAGATCCTGATAGATCTGCTGATAATCCGCATTTCCGCTGTATTTATCCGTCATGGAGATTGCCGCATCCACATGGATCAGTATCTCCGGATGCTGCTTATGATACTGCACCGCAGCCTGCTGTAAAAAGAAGCTCTCCTCCACGGTATACAACGTCAGTTCTTCGGTCACCTCTGTCACCGCATCGGGATCGTATCGATAAATCATTATTTTATCCCCGCTCTCACTTCCAAACCACGCGTATACACTGCCGTCCGACAGTGCCACAATATCCCGGCACCACTGATCCGACAGAGAAAAACCGGTATCGACTCCCTGAAGCAGCTTCTGCCAGTTGGTATCGCCCACGTCACAGCGGAAGAATCCGTCTGCATCCGCCGCATAGACTGTACCGTCTTCCAGCACGCTGAAATAAGCAGAACTGTAACTGTCCTGGGAAAAGGGAATCTCTCCCTTAGATTTTGCCCCATTGCTTCCGTCCAGCTGCATCTGCAACAGACCGTTCACGTTCCCCTGTTCATCCGCCTGTGCCAGATACAACGTGTCTCCCACAGCGCTGACCCACTTATTATCCGCCAGAGTTCCGCTATCGATCAGGCTGTCGCTCTCCTGGCTGCTCACCATGCTTCCGTCCTGTGCCAATACAACATCCAGGGAAAAATAAGACAGTCCCACCAACAATCCGTCCTCTGTCAGTGTCACATACTGCGGCGTATCATAGAACCGATAGCCATCCATATCCATAGGCTCCAGCCACTTCTGTGGTGTAATATCCAGCGCATTACCGTCCGCTTCCTTCCACAGATGTGCGGAAGAGCTCTCCTCATCCCGGTAACAGTTGCCGTACAGGTACTGATTCCCCTCCGCATCCTGCAACAGTGTAAAACTGTCACTGTTCTCCAGATCCTTTCCCTCGGGAAACGCCTTCAGCCAGTCCTTCGTCACTTCCGTCAGAGTATCTCCTTCTCCCAGCTTCCATTCCTCTAAAGAGACCTGACCTTCTGCGCCTCCTGCCACAAGAAAATGGAGTTCGTCATCCGAACGGAAAATCTGACTGATACTCTTGTCCTTCCATTCCTCCGGCAGCGAAAGTTCCGTCTCCACATAACGTCCCTTCTGCGCTTCTTCCGGAGATGTTTGGATCTGCAGATCATTCTTGTTCCCGCAGCCAGTGAACAGTCCCATGACGATTGCCATACAGGTCGCCAGTGCAATTCCTTTTTGCATGTTATTGTTATTAAAGTAGTTTCTGTTTCGCATCTTAATATCCAGTCCCTTCCTGTAATCTGTAAATTTGCCATTCCACAGCTTTTTCTTACAGGAAAAGTATAAAGGTTTCTTTTTTAAGATAATAGCAGGCACGGGTTAAGATGCCTTTACCATATGATTAAGATTTTCTTAACGCAAAACGGAACCGGCACAAACGCCGATTCCGTCTTCTCCGGGAACCCTTTTAGGAATTCAATATCTTCATAAATTCTTCTCCGGTAATGGTCTCTTTTTCATATAAATACTGAGACAGTTCATCCAGTTTAGCACGATTTTCCAGCAGAATCTGCCCTGCCTTCTCATGCTGTTTTTTCACCAGCTCCACGACTTCTCTGTCGATGGCTGTCTGGGTCTCCATGGAACAGGTCAGGGAGGAATCTCCACCCAGATACTGATTCGTCACAGTCTCCATGGCTACCATGTCAAAATCTTTGCTCATACCGTAGCGGGTGATCATGCCTCTGGCAAGCTTGGTAGCCTGTTCGATATCGTTGGAAGCTCCGGTGGTCACAGACCCGAAGGCGATCTCTTCCGCGGCACGTCCGCCGGTCAGTGTGGCGATCTTATTCTCCATCTCTTCCTTGCTCATCAGATAATGATTGCCTTCCTCTTCCACCTGCATGGTATAACCCAGTGCACCAGAGGTACGGGGAACAATGGTGATCTTCTGCACCGGTGCGGAATTGGTCTGCTTTGCTGCCACCAGTGCGTGTCCGATCTCATGGTATGCCACGATCCGCTTTTCCTTATCTGTAAGGATAGCATTCTTTTTCTGATAACCGGCAATGACTACTTCAATACTCTCTTCTAAGTCTGCCTGGGTTGCGAACTTACGTCCATCTCTGACTGCCCTAAGAGCTGCCTCATTGACAATATTGGCAAGCTCTGCGCCGGAGGCTCCGGATGCCATACGGGCGATCTTATTAAAGTCTACATTGTCTGCGACTTTGATCTTACGGGCATGCACTTTCAGGATTTCTTCTCTTCCTTTCAGGTCGGGAAGTTCTACCGGCACACGTCTGTCAAAACGACCGGGACGTAGCAGTGCGGGATCCAGACTCTCCGGACGGTTGGTGGCCGCCAGGATGATGACACCGTTGTTGCCTTCAAAACCATCCATCTCCGTTAACAACTGGTTCAGGGTCTGTTCTCTCTCATCGTTACCACCAATCTGGCCGTCACGCTTTTTACCGATGGCGTCGATCTCATCGATAAATACGATGCAGGGAGCCTTTTCCTTTGCCTGTTTGAACAGGTCTCTTACTTTGGAGGCACCCATACCTACGAACATTTCCACGAATTCCGAACCTGACATGGAGAAAAAGGGAACATTGGCTTCTCCGGCTACTGCCTTGGCTAACATCGTCTTACCGGTTCCGGGAGGGCCTACTAAGAGGATACCCTTCGGCATGGAAGCACCGATCTCTTTGTATTTGTCGGGGTCGTGCAGGTATTCCACGATCTCTGTCAGATTTTCCTTCGCCTCATCCTCTCCTGCCACATCGGTGAACTTGATACCATTGGAAGACTTCACATAGACCTTCGCATTGCTCTTGCCCATGCCTCCCATGCCGAACATCATGGAGTCGCCGCCGGCCTTTTTCGCCATCTGACGGTACATCAATTGCCCGAAGCCAATAATGATGATCAAAGGCAGCAGCCAGCTGATCAGAAAGCTTAAAATCGGCGATGCTTCCTCCACGATCTCACTGGAGAATTTTGCCCCGCTGTCATACAGTCTCTGCGTTCTGTCCGGATCATCCATCAGACCGGTCTTGTAGATGGTCTTGTCATCTTTTGCCGTGAATACGATCTGATTGTCCTGGACCTGCACCTCGTCGATCTGTTTATCATAAGTCATCTGCATAAAAGTGTTGTAATCCACTTCCTTCACTGCCCGCTGTACGATCTGCGGTACCAGAAGGCTGTTGATCAGGATGATCACGATCAGTGCAATCATATAATAGAATATGAACGGTTTTTTGTTTGGTTGTTTGACTTCCTGCATACATTTTCCCTTTCTCATTCTTGTATTATTGTCCAAATCTGTTGTAATAAATCAATCATAGACACTTTTTGCCACACAATCAATGGATATTCTCTTACCTTATTCTAAAAAAAGGATAAACAAAACAAGCCACAACACAGTATTCTGTGTCGTGGCTCTTATTATGTTCCGCTATTATAAAAAATACTAAGTATTACTTTCTCTGTAAGAAATCAGGAATCTTCAAAGATTTCTCTTCTACGGAGCTTCTGATATCCGTAGGCTTATGAATACCGGGTACGGGCTGTACGGGTCTCGGAGCCTGTCCTCCCTGTGTTGCGGGGGTAGCAGGCGTGGTGGGCTGCAGTCCCTTCAGAGAAGTCGGAGTCATATGGGAAGCGGGCTGTCTGAATGCAGCACCTCCACCTAAGCGGCTCTGTACCGCACTGTTTGCCTTATCTTCCAGACCAGTAGCGATAACGGTAATCGTACAGCTATCGGACTTGGACTCATCGTACATGGCACCGAAGATAATATTCACATCGTCGCCTGCAAGCTCCTGTACATAGCTTGCCGCATCGGATGCGTCTGCCAGAGTAATATCTCCGGAGATATTGATAATGACATGAGAAGCACCGGAAATAGTGGTCTCTAACAGAGGACTCTCTACTGCCATCTTGACAGCTTCCATAGCCTTGTCATCGCCCTTGCCTTCACCGATACCGATGTGCGCGATACCCTTGTCCTTCATAACAGTCTGTACATCTGCGAAGTCCAGATTGATGACTGCGGGAACATTGATCAGATCAGTGATTCCCTGTACTGCCTGCTGCAATACTTCATCCGCCTTCTTCAGTGCTTCGGGCATGGTGGTACGTCTGTCCACGATCTCCAACAGCTTATCATTGGGTATTACGATCAGGGTATCCACGTGTTCCTTGATACGCTCGATACCGTTTAACGCATTCACCATACGAGCCTTTGCTTCAAAGCGGAAAGGCTTCGTCACTACACCAACGGTTAAGATGCCCATATCCTTTGCCAGCTTTGCCACTACCGGAGCAGCTCCGGTTCCGGTACCGCCACCCATACCGCAGGTAACAAATACCATATCTGCACCCTTCAGTGCTGCGGAGATTTCTTCCGCACTCTCCTCGGCAGCCTTCTCACCGATCTCAGGCTTGGCTCCCGCACCAAGACCCTTAGTAAGCTTCTCACCAATCTGCAGCAGCTTCGGAGCCTTACAGAGCTGTAATGCCTGCTTATCGGTATTCACACCGATAAAGTCCACTCCGTCAATTTTCTCATCTACCATTCTATTTACAGCGTTGTTACCCGCGCCACCTACACCGACTACGATGATCTTGGCAGCTACATCCGCGTCATTCGTCTTAATTTCCAGCAAGGTTAGTTCCTCCTTTTAACCTTTTTCAACTTCACATAGACTATCATATAATCATTTTACAAATTTAGCAACCTATTTTTTCAAAATGTTTCACAAATGTTTCACGCATCCGGCTTGAATGTAAACTTCCCCTTTCCTTCCTCATAATTTTCCATCTGCAGGGTCCCGCTTTTTCCTTCCAGTTTCTCCAAAAAACCAGGCAAAAGTTGCAGCTTGTCCTCCAGATGGCTGCTGTCACTGCCCATGGCTACCTTGATCTGTCCAAAGTAGATCGTAACCTCTCCGGAAGAGTGAAGGTATATCTTGTCCGCAGCCAGTGAATATTTATTTAACAGCTTGGTCAGATCCATGATTCTGGCAAATACCTGCGGATCTTCTACCGGCAGCTGCTCTCCCAGCACGATATGATCGAAGGACAGTCCTGTGATCTGTGGAATCCCCTGGGTACGGATTCCGGAGCTTTCCACCACATAGCCGTCCTTGTCAAAATACATATAGGTATCCAGATATTTCACATATCCCGCCAGCGCTTTTTCGTATACGGTGATCTTGATGGTGTCGGGCGCCAGAATGGATACGTTCATCACATCCACAAAGGGAATGTCCTGAATACCTCGGTCTCTGTATTTTAACGAAAGATACAGGGAATTGTCCCCTAACGGTCCCGCCATTACGATCTCTTTGATCTCGTCTTCCGTATAATGCACATTGCCCTCCACATACACGGTACGGACCGTATACACGGAGTGCAATGCGACGGCTCCCCCGCCCAGTGCTAGCAGCAGGATGCCTATGATCACTATTCTTCTGATAATTCTGCTTCGGTCTCTATACACTGATGATCCGTGCTCCTAATTCTCTGAAATCTCTACAGATATTCTCATATCCGCGTTCTATAAAATGCTGTCCCGTTACGAAGCTCTCACCCTCCGCCGCAAGTCCTGCTAAAACCAGTGCTGCCCCACCTCGGAGTTCACAGGCGTCCAGCCGCTCTCCATGAAGATGTTCCACTCCGGTGATCACCGCGTGCTGTCCGTCTTTTAAGACGATCTGTGCCCCCATACGGTTTAAGGGTTCTGCAATTCGAAACCGATTCTCGAAAATATTCTCTTCAATACAACTGATCCCCTCTGCCATGGTCAGTACCGCCATCGCCGCCGACTGCAGATCCGTGGGGAATTCCGGGTACGGTCCGGTCTGCAGATGCCCGATACTCTTCGGTCTTCCCGGTGCCTGTACGAACAATCCCTCTTCGGAGACGGTACATTGTGCTCCCATTCTCTCCGCAGCCACAGTCACTGCTTCCATCTGTCTCCAGGGTGCCTGATTTAACAGTACGCTCCCGCCGCAGCCGATACAGCCAAACAGATACGTTCCTGCTACGATCCGGTCCGTCGGAACCGTATACCGAGTTCCGTGAAGATCTTCGCCACCATGGATGATAAGTTCCGGACTTCCGATTCCTTCGATTGAAGCCCCGCATGCCGTCAGGAATTCACAAAGTGCAGTCACTTCCGGCTCTAAAGCTGCACCGGTGATTACAGTGTCTCCGGTGGCTTTTACCGCTGCCAGCAAAATATTCTCCGTGGCGCCAACGCTTGGGAACTTCAGTGTGATCCGGGCACCGTGCAGATTTTTTGCCCGTGCAGACAAAAGTCCATCCTCTTCGAGGAATTCAACACCCATCTGTTCCAGTGCATGAATATGCAGATCAATGGGTCTGTCGCCGATGACACATCCTCCCGGATGTTCCATGGTCACATAACCGCATCTGCCGAGCAATGCTCCCAGCAGACACAGCGATGAGCGCATACCGGTAATGGCTTCTCCGCGCATTCTCCTTGCCTCTGCTCTCTCACAGGGCAGGTCATCTCTGCCTCCCGGCTGTACCCGGATTCCATTCTCCTGCCAGTGTACCATACATCCCAGTTCCCGCAACAGATGTACGAACCGATGCACATCCTCAATCCTCGGGCAGTTCTGAATATAGGATACTTCATTGGTAAGAAGCGTCGCCGCCAGGATCGGAAGTGTCGCATTTTTAGACCCTTGTATGCGTACCTTTCCCTGCAGCGGCATGCCGCCCTGTATGCGGATTCCCTTCATACAGCACCATCCCCATTTTTATGATAATCTTATTTTATGTAGGAAGGCACTGTTTCGTACCATGTCTTCTAAATATGCATTTCTACAACTCTTTTAGCTGGATCCTCCGCGCCACACTTAAGACCAGACCGATCTCCGACAAAAGGAACAGTGCCGAAGAGCCGCCGTAACTGATAAACGGCAGAGAGATTCCGGTGTTCGGAATGGAGTTAGTCACAACCGCAATGTTCAGGATCGCCTGAATCGCGATGTGTCCCATAACACCTACCACCAGCATAGCACCGAACAGATCTGGTGCATTGTTGGCAATGACCATCATCCGCCACAGTAGCATAATGAACATCAGAATAATGGCAATCGCTCCGAAGATTCCCAGTTCCTCACAGATAATGGAGAAGATCATATCGTTCTGTGCCTCGGGCAGAAAGCTTAACTTCTGCATGCTTTGTCCCAGTCCCTTGCCCCAGATGCCGCCGCTGCCGATGGCATACAGAGCCTGTAATGTCTGGAATCCTTTGTCCTGCGCCTGGCTCTCCGGATTCAGCCACGCCTGGATTCTCGCCAGACGGAAGCCTTCTATTTTATCCCCCATCTGTACTACTAAAAATACCAGCAGCGCGGCAGCGGCTATCACACTTAATCCCATAATGATAAATTTCTTGTAATCCGGGCTTGCCACAAATACCATCAGGATGGCAATACCCATAATAATGATTGCAGAGCTTAAGTTATCCGTAATGAGATATACGCATGCAGCGATCGGCAGAGGTGCTGCCATCATAATGATAAATCCCCTCATGGTGCGGACACTTTTTCCCATCTTGCATACCAGACTTGCCAGGAACAGGATCATACACAGCTTTGCCACCTCTGCCGGCTGTAAGTTAAAGCCGGTATGTGGAATACCGATCCATCGTCTTGCACCGTGGGAACTGATACCTAACGGTGTCAGCACCAGGAAGATCAGTACCATGGAGACCACATAGCCCAGTGTTGCGAACCTCTCCCAAAACGTATACGGGATATTGGCAATGACGATCATGAATACTAGTCCGATGATATTGGCGATCAGCTGTTTTTTCATATAATAGGCTGCATCCCCATAAGTGTCATATGCCTCATAGGAGCTGGCGGAATAGATCATGATCAGGCCAAATCCCAATAAAAACAGTACAATGAAAAGCAGACTGTAGTCAAAAAAGTATTCAGATTGTTGTTTCCTTTTACGTTTTCTGCGAGCTTCTGCCATGCCTGCTTTTACTCCTTTATTTCTATACATTATTACTTTCTATTACTATTATTCTGCCAGACCATGCACATACTCTTTGAAAAGCTGTCCTCTGACTTCATAGTTCGGGAACATACCCCAGCTTGCACATGCCGGAGACAGAAGAACCGCATCTCCCGGTACTGCCAGTTCCGTACACAGCTTCAGACATTCATCATAGGTATCCGCGAAACGGATCTTGTCAAAACCGTGCTTTCTAGCACACTCGGCAATCTTCTCTCTGGTCTGTCCGATGAGAACGAGGCATTTTACCTTGTCGTCAAAGCTGTCGATCCACTCGTCATATTCGCTCTGCTTGTCATAACCGCCGCCGATGAGAACCGTCGGCTTGCTCATGGCTTTGATGCCCTGAATAGCAGCATCGGGATTGGTTCCCTTGGAATCGTTGTAATAATCCACACCGCCCTTGGTGGCCACGAACTCAATTCTGTGCTCCACTGCGTGGAAACCGCGGATCACAGTAAGGATCGTCTCCATGGGTACCTGCATGCCCTCTGCGATAGCAATGGCTGCCATAACATTTTCCACATTGCACAATCCTACCAGATTCATATCTTTATGAATATCCATCAGCTCGTGCTCTTCGCCGTTTACGCTCTTGATGATCTTGTCACCACGCAGGAAATAACCATTTTCCAGTTCATGATGCGAGGAAAACAGTACCGGGGTGGCAGGACATCTGTCGGCGAATTCTCTGGTATAATCATTGTCATAATTCAGCACACAGATATCTGCCTTCGTCTGATGGGAGGCCACTGCTTCCTTAGCTGCCACATAGGCTTCCATGGTGTGATGTCTGTTCAGGTGATCTGGTGTGATGTTCAGAATTGCGGATACCACCGGATGGAAGGTATGTATGGTCTCTAACTGGAAAGAACTGATCTCTCCCACAGTAACACTGTCCTTCGAAGTCTTATCCGCTTCCAGGGTATAGGGATTACCGATGTTACCTACCACAAAAGTCTTATCCTCACCGAAGTGTGCCTTCATGATCTCACCGGTGAGTGTGGTGGTCGTCGTCTTGCCGTTGGTACCGGTAATGGCGATCACTCTGCCCTGCTCCGCAAGGAATCCCAGTTCGATCTCGCCTAAGATCTGTACACCGCGGTCTCTCATACGGTTCACCAACGGAATATCCGTAGGTACTCCGGGACTTAATACTGCTGCCTGAATACTCAACTCCACATTTTCAGGAAGCTCTCCGGCGATGCATACCGCCTGGCTGCCCTCCGGAAGCTTTGCCTCCAGATCTTCCCCTGTCAATTTATCACTGCTGTCATACAGAACTACGTCTGCATTGTATTTTTCCAATAAAGCCACTGCACCGATCCCGCTGATGCCGGAGCCGATGACCAGACATTTTTGTCCTTCTAACATTTTCCTTACCATACCTTTCTGTACTTTCTGTAAAAGTCCATCAGTTCATTATAACGCATTCCCGGCGAATGGGGAAGAGAAAAATAGAAGCCCTCCAACATATATATGTCAGAGAGCTCCGGTTCATTCCACTGTTTTGTAACAAATCACATATATAGCATACCGATTCCAAGAATCATGCCTTATGCTTCCACGATGAGATATCTACCGTCTCCGATATCGAATACTTCATCCGCTTCCAGGATCTCATCATCCACAGCGCCATCCACGTCCATGCCGGCTTCATCGAAATACTCGATGACATCATCCACGGAATCTACCACGACTGCCATGCACTCTTCCAGAAAATCTTCTGCTTCATCCAGAGTCTCTGCCACGGCTTCCGGAAAAAGCTGGAGCTGTTTGTCCAGGAAGCATTCCAGTACCGCATCATCATATTCACGCATACTATTACCTCCAAATTCTTACGAAAATGTCTTATTTATTCTCATCATAATATGGATATGTAGTTACGTCAATTAGTAATTCGATGTGGATGTAAATTGAGAGTTAGTGAAATATCCCCGTAGCCCTTGGCAGGGTATAAGAAACGCGACACGCTCGCGCTCTGTCGCAGAACGTAACGGTACATAAGCGGTCACAATACGACCGCTAAGTACCGACGTCTGCTTATTCTTATACCCAGCCGGGGCTACTGTTTTCCTTTAAAACAACCCTAAACTAATGAAAATAGTGGAAATTGAGTAGAAAAAAGTTCTTTAGAAGAAGCAATTCCTCTGTATCAGATCTTTTCTGTAATTATAGAGGAAATTATTTGCTCCCAAGACAATAATTCCACCATTTCCTGTTATTTGATGGATTTTAGCGGAGTCAGTAAACAGAACGCCCACGGCGGATGGAATGTCCTTCCGAGGATGTTTGTCGAAGGGTGTTGATATTTTCTTGAAAAGTGTTGAAAGACAGGGGGAAAGCGGACACGATGTCCGCGTCAGCCGATTCGCGCCATGGAGGGCGCGTGTAGGCGACCCCGTAATGATGAGAATTGTTTATCACTTTTCGTAGAAAATTCACACCCGGAGACCTTACATCGAGGAAAGATGTTCCGTTCACCGCGGGCGTTCGTGGGGGTATGGCAGTCCTACGTTACGAGCCATGCTCTCAATTATTTGCAATACTTCAGCAGATCCAGTGGCTGTGCGATAATGGCGTCGGCGTGGCCTTCTTCCAGCTCCGCACGGTCACGGAAGCCCCAGAGGACGCCTACGGTGAAGGCGCCTGCCGCCTTGCCGGTCTTCATATCTGTGGCAGTGTCTCCCATGTAGAGCACTTCGTCTGCGGTGAGACCAAACTTGTCTAAAATGCGGAATACTCCGGCGGGATCGGGCTTGATGGGCAAGCCGTCCACCTGTCCCTGCACTACATCAAAATAGCCCTTGCCAAACAGGCTCTCGATGACATCCACGGTGGCATGGTGGGGCTTATTGGAAAGTACTGCGATCTTCATACCACGTTTCTTCAACTCTTCCAGTAGCTTTGGGATTCCTTCATAGGGCTTCACCTGATACATACAGTTCGCCTGGAAGATCTCCTTGTATCTGGCATAGGCTGCCTCAAAATGGGTAAGTTCCGTATCGCCACCCTTGATCAGTGCCCGCTTTACCAGATTGGCGGCACCGTCTCCCACAAAATATTTATAATCCTGTACTGAGAAAGGTCCATAGCCGAATTCCGCCATAGTCTTGTCTCCACTGTATTTCATACTCATGATAGAATCGGATAAGGTTCCGTCCAGGTCAAAAATTGCTGCTTTTATCATATGAATGCTCCATTCTTCCGATACTTATTATATAATCTCACGAATTCGTGCTATCGCACCAAGCATCCTGCTTTGCAGGATATTCGTTCACTAATAACATAAATTTACTATACTGTCTGCAATCCATGCAGTTCCTGATAGACTCTTCCCACGGGGAGACCTACCACATTATTGTAATCACCCACGATGCCGCTGATATACCGGGCACAAAGCCCCTGAATACCATATGCTCCAGCCTTGTCCATCGGATCCCCGGTAGCCACATATTCCCGGATCTGTGCATCGGTCATGGGATAAAAATGCACTGTGGTCTTCTCATGAAAAGTCAGCGTCTTCCTCTCACCATTTTCCTCATAGAGGATCGTCACGCCTGTGTATACCTCATGTCCTCTGCCCTGCAGCATAGTAAGCATGGCTACCGCAGCTTCCGTATCCGCAGGCTTACCCAGGATCTTACCGTCGCAGGCGACCACTGTATCGGCTCCCAGCACAATGATATCTGTTATAGTAGTTTCTCCACTTGTCTGTTCCGGATCAAAGCCTTCGGAACCTTCATCCGTCCGGCTGACACCGGATCCTTCTTCCAGTCGTTCGGCGTCAGTAACCGAACCCTGCGATGCCGTCATAGAGAAAAGCTTCTCCCACACGGCTTCCGCCTTCTGCGCTGACAACTCTTCCACCACTTTCGCAGGCTCCGTGGAGGTGATCTTTTCCTCGGTTTCGCTGACCACAACATCGAAATCCAGTCCGATCTGTGTCAGAAGCTCCCGCCTCCTGGGGGAGGCGGATGCTAATATGATCTTCTTATTCATGATGTGTCTCCGGGATAAACGTTCTGCTTTCGATGGCAGATTCTCCCGCAGCCTCCTTTGCTTTTTGAATGGCCTCCAGACAGAAAGCATCCTGGGAGTTAAACAGCTGCTTTCCTCTCTTGTCCTGCTTCTCATAGCTGCCATCCGGCCGTAAAATCGAAGCCTTCACATTATCCTTCAGCTGGCTGTTCAGAATATGTAGCAATTCCTCCTTCAACTCCGGGCGATCCACCGGGAAGAGGATCTCCACACGACGCTCCAGATTACGGGGCATCCAGTCGGCGCTTCCGCAGTAGATCTCATAATGATCATCATTTGCAAAATAGAAAATGCGGCTGTGCTCCAGGAAATTACCGACGATGGAGCGGACACTGATATTCTCGCTGACACCCGGGATCCCCACCTTCAGGCAGCAGATACCTCGAACGATCAGTTCGATCTTCACGCCTGCCGCACTTGCTTCATACAGGGCACGGATGATATCCTTGTCGCAGAGGGAGTTCATCTTCGCAATGATATGGGCTTTCTTTCCTTCCAGCGCATAATTTTTCTCCCGCTCGATCAAGTGCAGGAACTTATCCTTCAGCCATAACGGTGCCAGTGCCAGTTTGTTCCAGAACAACGGCTCCGAATAACCGGACAGCATGTTAAACACTGCCGTGGCATCCTCTCCGATGCGTTCCGCACAGGTCAACATTCCCACATCCGTATACAGCTTCGCCGTAGCATCGTTGTAGTTACCGGTGCCCAGATGGACGTATCTGCGGATGCCGTCCTCTTCTCTGCGGACCACAAGTGTGATCTTGGAATGGGTCTTTAATCCCACCAGTCCGTAGATAACGTGACAGCCTGCCTTTTCCAGCATTCTCGCCCAGACAATATTATTCTCTTCATCGAAGCGGGCTTTCAGTTCCACCAGAACCGTAACCTGCTTACCGTTCTCCGCCGCCTGTGCCAGCGCCGCTATGATCGGAGAATTGCCGCTGACACGATACAGTGTCTGTTTGATGGCCAGTACTTCCGGGTCTCTCGCCGCCTGACGGATGAAATCCACCACCGGCGTAAAGCTCTGGAACGGATGATGTAACAGAATATCACCCTTGCGGATCTCCTCGAAAATATTACAGCCTGCGGGAAGTGCCGGCGACTGCTGAGGTTCATACTTCGGCGTCTTTAAATGGTCAAAGCCATCCAGTCCGTAAATTTTCATCAGTACCGTCAGATCTAAGGGACCGTCGATCTCATAAATATTCTGTGTCTCAATGTTGAGTTCCTTTTTAATGATCTTCAACAGTCGTTTATCCATGCCGCTTTCCACTTCCAGGCGGATGGCTTCGCCCCACTGACGCTTCTTTAACTGCTTCTCGATCTCTTTTAACAGATCTGCTGCCTCATCCTCGTCAATGCTTAAGTCCGCATTACGCATGATCCGGAACGGATGGGCACAGACAATGTCATAATTCAGGAACAATTTATCCATGTTCCGTTCGATGATCTCTTCTAACAGAATGATCTTGCAGCTCTTGCCCTTGGACGGGATCCGCACCACACGGCTTAAGACGCTGGGCACCTGCACAGTGGCAAATTCCAGTTCCTCATCGCTGTTTTTCTTCCGCACCATTGCTCCGATGTTCAGAGACTTGTTGCGGATCAGAGGAAACGGTCTGGAAGAATCCACTGCCATAGGGGTCAGTACGGGATACACATTTTCCTGAAAATACTGATCCACATACGCAGCTTCCTCCGCCGTCAGCTGTTCATGCTCTCTGATGATATGCAGACCGTTTTTCTCCAGAAGAGGGAGTAAGGAGCGGTTATAAGTGGAATATTGCAGATCCACCAGTTCATGAATCGCCACATGCAGCGCCTTTAACTGCTCTGTGGGAGTCATGCCGGCGATATCCTTTTTGGTATAGCCCGCATTCTCCATATCCTTTAAGGATGCCACCCGGATCATGAAAAATTCATCCAGGTTAGATGCTGTAATGCTTAAAAATTTCAACCGTTCAAACAGAGGGATGTTTTTATCCCTGGCTTCATTCAACACTCTGTGGTCAAAAAGCACCCAACTGAGTTCCCGGTTGGTATAATACTTGGGATCACTGAAATTGATTTCCATATTGTCCTGATGCCTCCCTTAAAATTTCTTCTTCTGCCGAATCACCGGTGTGATGCTATATACTTCTTTGAAAAATTCCGTGTTCGTCTGGAAGAATCCTCTTTCCAGCGTAATATCTTCCTGGGTATCTATTTTCAGGATCAGTTCGTTATCCTGCAGTGTGGCCTTCACACCCTTCATTTTCTGTTTGTGACTGCGGTCCAGGCTGTTGGCCAATCGCAGAATGGCTGTCAGCTTCGCTACAATCAAATAGCTCTCCTTATCCAGTCCCTGGGGACGATCCTGTGCCTGCCCGTAATACACGAAATTACTGTGATTAAAACGCACCACATTAGCTACGATCTCACGCTCCATATGGGAAAGTCCGATCATCTCCGTCGCCATGATAATATCATAGGACGCTTCTCCGATATTGATCATGCTGATATATTTTCCACAGTCATGCAAGATCGCAGCCAGACGCAGATACAAGCGCTCTCTCTGGCCCATGCCGTGGACCTTTTTCATACTGTCAAAAATCGTGGTGGTGATATGTTCCAGGGTGTCTGCTCTCCTGGTACTGCCATTGTAGCGTTTGCTGATATTCATTGCACAGGCGATAATATCCTCCGCGAAATCATGCTCTCCCCGGAGTAATTTATTCTGCTCCGCATATTCATAAGCGATACCATCACACAATGTGACACCCGGTGCCCAGATCAGCGCCGCTCCCATCAGTTCAGCAATGCGTTTGGTCAGAACCGCACTGATATACACAAGAGGGACTTTTTCCTCCGCAATATCCATCCGCTTTGCAAGCTCCGTGGTTCCTCTGGTCCGAAGTGCCTCCATCAGCTGGTTAAATGCCTTACTGTCCACCATGGCATTTCCGTCTCCCCGCTCATGTGCCTTCCGCACTGCCCAGGGTGACAGATAATCATCCACGATAATGATATTTTTGATCTCACGATCCTTAAGATACAGCTTTTTATAATCATCCAGCTGTGCCGTAGCCAATTCGTCCACCAGCTGCTCCATCTGGGTGCTGCCAGCATTCAGATGATTCAACAGCTCCTGTAAACGCAATACACCAAGGCGTAAGTTCTGGGTCGATACCAGAGTATCCTTGTCAAACAGGGATATCTGAATACTTCCGCCTCCAATGTCCAGAATCGCCGTCTTCTCCTCGATGATCCTGCGGAACGTCTCCCCTTTGGAGGCAATCGACTTGTAATCCAAAAATCTCTGCTCGGAGTTGCTTAAGATCTCTACCCGAATACCGGTGCGCTGCTCAATCTGATCCTGCAGGATCAGGGTATTCTCCGTCTCACGGATGGCACTGGTACCGTATGCCTTATAAGCGATCACTTTATAAGCTTCCATGATCTGGGCGAATTCTTTCAGAGTATGACACAGGTCATCCATTTTTTCATTGCTGATCTTCCCATTGGCATAGGTATCCGATCCCAGATCGATTCTCTGACGGATACAGTCGATCTCCCGCATGGTATTTTTCCCCGAAAAATCAAATATTTTCATGGTGAGTTCGAAACTGCCCACATCGATGGCAGCGAAAGTTTTTACACTCATAGGGTTCCTCACTTTCCTAACAGGTAATCAATGAACTGCTGGGCACTTCTTCCGGACAATCCGCCGTGGGACAGTTCCCATTTATTAGCCTCCAGTAAAAGCTCCTCTTCCGGCATCTCCACATGATAACGCTCCGCCAGTGTCTTGACGATATTCTGGAATTCCTTTTTATTGGGAGCACCGAAGTAAATAGTCACACCAAATCGATATACCAGCGACAGCTTCTCCTGCACAGTATCACTGGTGTGCATATCCTCGCGGGTCTCCTCTTTGTCGCTGTAATTCTCACGGATGAGGTGACGACGGTTGGATGTCGCATAGATCAGAACATTCTCCGGCTTTTTCTCCAGTCCGCCCTCGATCACTGCCTTGAGATATTTGTACTCGATCTCAAATTCTTCAAAGCTTAGATCATCCATGTAAATAATGAATTTATAATTGCGGTTCTTGATCTGACTGATGACAGTATTCAGATCCTGGAACTGATGCTTGTAGACCTCGATAATCCGCAGTCCCCTGTCATAATATTCGTTGGCAATAGCTTTGATGCTTGAGGATTTACCGGTACCGGCATCGCCAAACAGCAGACAGTTGTTGGCCTTTTTCCCATTCACAAATGCCTCCGTGTTGTCCACCAGCTTTTTCTTGGGAAGCTCGTAGCCTACCAGGTCATCCAGCTTCACGTGGGCAATATTCAAAATCGGAACGATATGTACGCCTTCCTCATCATGGGTGATGCGGAAAGACTTGTGCAGTCCGAATTTGCCGACGCCGTATTCTTTATAGAACTGGGTCAGAGTAGACTTCATCTCCTCAGCCGTTCCGTCTGCACAGAATTTCTCCGCCAGCTCACAGATTCGGGCGCAGATCCGTTTATTATAGACCTTGCTCTCCTGCATGCTGCTGGCATAATCTTCTATTAAGGAAAATTCCGGTACCTTAAGTGTCTCCATCATGGGAGCAAAATCAAAATCATAGAATTCCTTGAAAATGCGGATATCATGCAGCGCCGCATCGTTGATGGAACCGGCAATCTCTCCGCGGATCTCACAGCCACAGCTGTAACTGTTCTCGTTGTTCACTAGGAGATTTGCCAGGTAACAATGCCACAGATTCCCATGAAATCCGTAATTACCCGCCAGGTCGATCAGATCATGGATGCACTCGTAAAACAGTGCCGCCATATCCTCCGTATTGTAATATTCATCATCGTAATGGGACATCAGAAATGCCATGTCGTACAAAAGCTCGCCGTCCTCAAAATCGCGATATACGATCAGTTCTTTTTCTCTCATATGTCTAACCTTCTTGTCTTATGTTTTCACTATTCAGAGCCATGTAACTATTATCGAATGGTCGTCAAATGCTTACATCCGTAATACTTAGTAATTACCCAGGATCTTCATGCTGCGGGCTTCTTCCCGAAGTCCCCGCAGTGCGTTCTTCACTGCACTGTCCGCAAGGTTCCCCTCAAAATCGATGAAGAAACGATACTCCCAGTTCCGGTCGGGAATGGGACGGCTCTCGATCTTGGTCATGTTCAGATTATTGTAAATAAAATGGGACAGAATGTGATACAGGGATCCGCTCTCGTGGGGAATCTCCAGACACAGACTGATCTTGTTGGCATTTTTACGGAAAATCTTCTGATTCGTCACAATGATAAAACGGGTGGAATTGCTGTCGGAATCATTGATCCCTTTTTCCAGAATTTCCAGTCCGTAGGTCTCTCCCGCGTATTCGCTGGCGATAGCCGCCTGGGTTTTATCCTTTTCCTTCGCTATTTTTAATGCTGCGAAAGCGTTGTTCTGCATACTGATCTGCTGCCAGTCATGGTCCGCAAGATATCTGGCACTCTGCATCAGAGACTGGGGATGGGAATAGACTCTTTTGATCTCTTCCATCTTCGTCCCGGGCAGTGCCAGCAGACAATGCTCGATGGGAATGACCTGCTCTCCTACGATATAATTCTCGAATTCTACCAGCAGATCATAGATCTCATTCACGATTCCGGCGGTAGAATTCTCAATGGGAAGTACCGCGAAATCCGCGCTGCCTTCATCAATGGCACTCATGGCATCCCGGAAAGTTTCCACATGGAAGGCATTGACATTTTCCCCGAAAAACCTGCGCATGGCAGCCTGGGAATAAGATCCCTCCGCTCCCTGGTAGACCACTCTGGCACAGTCGGTTTCCAGTTCTTCCACGCCGATAAAAGGAAGCCTTCCCTCACTTCCGTGGGCAGCTAACAGCTGGTACTGAAGCTTCCTGCTCATGGACATGATCTGTTCAAACAGTTCCTCTACGCCGTGGCTGTTGAAATCGTTGTGGGTCAGTGCCTTGACACCGGCGATCTTCTCCTGCTCACGCTGCTTGTCAAATACTTTTTTCCCCGTCTCTATTTTATATTCCGCCACCTGTCTGCTGACATCCATGCGCTTCTCATAGAGATCCACGATCTGCCTGTCGATGGTGTCGATCTGTTGTCTTAACTGTGATAAATCCATGCTGTTCTCCTTAACTTAACTGATATCCGCGAATTGCTCCGCTGCAAAGAAGCTCCCGCAATTCTCAAACATTCGGAATCCGCTGATATCATTCTATATCAATTTCACCTTGTTAGCAAGCAAGAAGCACGGTATAATATTATATATTACACAAACTTTACATTCCGTCTTGTTGGAAAGAAGGTTAACACATGAAAGATAAAAAAGCATTGTTCATTTTAATTCCTTTTCTTCTGTTTGTGATCATCGTCGGCGCACTTGCCATCGTGGGCGACCGGATTCCCGACAATCCCCCGGAGACCGTAGGCAATACCGCGGGCAATCTGAACAATTCCGGTTACTTCTGTGAGTACGACGGAACGGTGTATTTTGCCAATGCTTACGACAGCAACGCCCTGTACTCCATGGATCCTTCGGAGCAGAATATCAAAAAACTCGGCAACGCTTCCGTGGAAAATATTTTAGCCGGAGGAAACTACCTCTATTACTACCAGACCGGAGCTTCCGGGGATGCCGGTATCGGTGCCCTGCGCACTGTTCGTTCCTTTAACCGCTGTAAGTTAAACGGTACGGATGTGACCGGGCTTACCAGAGATCCCATCGTTTCCGCCCAGCTGGTAGGAAGTAACCTCTATATTATGACCGTGGGTGATAACGGACCTTTATTTTACCGCATGGGAATCGACAAATCTGACAAAACGGATCTGGCAGATTACGAGATCAATCCCGCCTGTGCCGTGAACGGTACCATCTATTACAACGGTACTCAGGAAAATCATTATCTCTATGCGCTGAATACCTCGACGGACAGCATCTCCACTCTATGGGACGGCAATCTGTGGTACCCTATTGCACAGGGTGACTATATCTACTATATGGATGTGGAAAATAATTACAGACTCTGCCGTTATTCCCTCTCACGGAACGAAGTGGAAGTTCTGACCGAAGAACGGATTGACTGCTTTAATGTGGGATACGGCTATGTGTACTATCAGGTGAACGGCGAGGAAGCATGTCTGAAATGCATGCGGGATGACGGCAGCGATTCCTGGGTTATTGCCGAGGGCAATTATACCGCCATCCATATGACTTCCCAGTATGTTTACTTCCAGATGTTCGGAGAGACTTCCACCTGGTATCATTCACCCCTGGGGACATGGACTTACAGCAGCTTCGACGGAGCCAGAGAGGCAGCACTGGATGTCCTGAAAAAGTAATTGTATTACCAGACAAAAAGAGCCACAGGCATTTCGCCTGCGGCTCTTTTTAACCTTCTTCGATATGATTCAGACCTTGATTCAGAATCGTGATGATATGGTCATCTGCCAACGCATAAAAAATCGTCTTGCCATCTCTGCGGTTCTTCACCAGATCCATCTGCTTCAATACCCGCAGCTGATGAGAAATAGCGGACTGGGACATGCCCAGCAGCGTGGCAATATCATACACACACATCTCAGAACACAACAGTACCGACAAAATTTTTAATCTCGTTGCATCTCCAAACACTTTGAAAAACTCTGCCAGATCCTGAAGTTCCTCTTCCGGCGGCATCTTCTCATCGATCTGTCTTATGGTCTCCGGATCAGCGGAGAGATAACTATTCTTCTCTTCCATCGTATTCTCCATTATCATTGCTGTATCAGCAGATGCCTGCCGCACCTGCTGTTATCTATGGTTGACTATATTTACTATACACTATTTCTGTGAATTCGACAAATGAAAATATTGCCGCATCCCCTCTGTCATGGTAATCGTTCCCTCATGGTCGATGAACAGTCCTTCCGCATCATATTTTTCCAAAAGCTTCTGCCCTTCCTCTGATCCTAATACAAAGCAGGCGGTAGACAGCGCATCACTTAAAAATCCGTCCGTTGTCACGATGGTAACGCCCGCTACATCGCTACGTGCGGGGAAACCGGTCCTGGGATCCAGTATATGATGATATCTGACACCATCCACTTCCACATACCGCTCGTAGTCCCCCGAGGTGGATACACAGTACCCGCCATCCAGTGTCAGCACTCCCACACTTTGCGAAGGATCCTGCGGATCTGTCACCGCAATCTGCCAGGCTCCGCCTTCCGGCTTGTTTCCGTAGGTTAAAATGCTGCCTCCCACAGAGATCACAGCACCGCTTACCTTAGGATGTTCCTCCAGGGTCTTACGGATCTCATCCAGTGCTACCCCTTTTCCCACTGCTCCGAGGTCTATCTGCATTCCCGCCGGAATACTCACCGCCATACTGTCCGTCCGCTGTTCCAATATCATCTGCTGCCAGCCAGCCGAAGCGAGTGCCTGTTCTATTTCCTCCCGCCCCGGAAGTTCATAATCCTGCGGATCATCTGCTGCCGCCCAGGTATCAATGTCCCACAAGCGGCTGAGCTTACCGATGCTCACATCGAAAGCACCACCTGTCTGTTCCGAGATCTGCAAACACCGTTCCAGCCAGCCTGCCATCGCAGTGGAGACCTGTATCTGCCCTTTTCCGGCGGCTGCATTGATCTTCGCCACTTCCGCACTATCCAACCGCCAGGAAAGTTCCTGTTGTTCCAGGTCGTTTAATTTCTGCAAAACAACATCCGTTACCTTTTCATCTGTTTTTCCGTTCGTTGCAGCCGGGGAATTTCCGGTCACGTAAACGGTCTGGGAGATCACGGTTCCCATTGCGGTATCTATGCTTTTTTCGCATTCGGTCTGCTGTCCGCAGCCTCCCAGCAAAAGCGCCGGGATCATTGCAAAAAACGTTGCCAGGCACACCACCCGGGGCGTTTTCAAATATTTCTTCATTTTTTACATTCCTTTTGCTATACTGTTCTCATCGAAAGGAGTTCCTTATTCCTATGAATGCTTCCATGAATGATCGAAAAAAAGCAGTTCTCCTTGCAATAGTTCTGCTTGTAATAGCCATCCTTTGCGGAATCCGGATCTATGCGGTCTCCCACAGTGCCACCGGAAACGGTCAGGCGCTCTATGCTGACATTTATCAAAACGGTGAATTACTTGAGACCATCCGTCTGGACACAGTGACTGACGAATATATCTTTGAAGTTCCGGGAGAGGGTGGCGCCTCGAACACCGTCTGCGTCCGTCCGGGCAGCATCGCCATTATCTCTGCCAATTGTCCGGATCAGATCTGTGTGCATCAGGGATTTATCAGCACCTCACTGCTTCCCATCACCTGTCTGCCCAACCGGCTGGTGATCCGGGTAAGGGAAGAGGCTGCCTGTTTGGATGACACGACGCTCGTCCCGGACGGCGTGACCTATTGATAGAAGATCCTTTTGCCTGCACCGCGTTTATGAATTGCAAAAACACGGAGATGATACGGAGATGATTATGAAACCACCCTTAGCTACCAAAAAACTAACGACGCTTTCCCTGCTCTCTGCCATTGCGCTGGCGCTGTATGCCGTGGAAAGTGCTCTGCCCCCCATTGTTCCGATCCCCGGCATTAAGCTGGGGCTTGCCAATATAATAACGCTTGTTGTTCTATGGAAATATTCCGCAAAAGATGCTTTTTTCGTGCTTCTGGTGCGGATTCTTCTAGCGACCCTGTTCTTTGGTCAGGCCATCAGTCTCCTGTACAGCCTCTCCGGTGGTCTCCTGTGCCTGCTGGCAATGGTATTTGTGCAATGGCTGTTGCATGGACATTATCTGTTCCTTGCAAGTATGACCGGAGCTGTTTTTCATAATCTGGGGCAGATCGGTGTTGCGTTTTTACTGACTTCTGTTCCCGCTGTGCTGGCCTATCTGCCGTTTTTACTGTTAAGCGGTCTGGTGACCGGTCTGTTCATCGGTCTCTGTGCCCGTTTTACGCTTCGTTTCCTTCCGTAAGATCCACAGGGAGCTCCGACAACATCTGTGTTACGGTCTTATGCGTAATAGGATGGCGGAAATTCGGTGCCAGCTCACTTAAAGGCTTCAGTACAAAATAACGATTCTCCATATCGATATGTGGGATCACCAGATCCTCGGAAGCATACACCAGATCATCATAGAAGATAATATCCAGATCCAGAGTCCGGGGCCCCCAGTGAAGCTTACGTTCTCTTCCTTCCATCTGCTCAATACGATGCAGCTCCTGTAATAATTCTTCCGGTGCAAGCAACGTTCGGATCTCAAACATTCCATTTACGAAATTATCCTGCTCTACGACGCCATAAGGCAGTGTCTCCAACAGCTCCGACACCTTTTCCACTCTGATGTCTTTGTTCTTCTGAAGCTGTCTCAAAGCCTGCGCGATATGCTCTCTGCTGTCTCCCATATTAGAACCCACAGCAATATAGGCTTCATGCCATTCCCTGTGAATTGCCACAGATACACTGCCAAAGGGTAACGGAATCGGAGCCTCAGGCTTGCGGATCTCCAGATCCAGTCCCTGTACCAGCGGAAAATGCTGTAATACTTCGTAAGCAGTCCGCTCCGCCACCGTTTCGATCAGTTGAAACGTATGCTGCTGCATGAACTCTGTGATAAACTGACAGACCTCTCCGTAATTGGTGGAGAGACTTAAGTCATCCGTCAGTCCTGCCGGACGGATATTTGTATACAACGTGGCATTCACATAAAAATGCTGTCCTTTTTCATTTTCTTCCGGATATACGCCGTGATGCGCATATACTTCCAGTTCTTCGATACGGATCTGGTCCGCATAAGTACCGTTTTTCATTTGCCGACTCTACCTTTCCCAACGCTCCTTCGCAATATATCAGTTGCTGCTGTTTAAAATGGCTTCACACATTTTTATGGTGCGGACATTTTCCTTCACATCATGCACACGGACGAACATGCATCCCTTCTGCACACCGAACATGGTGGTCACAAGCGTCCCCTCTACTCTCTCCGTCACCGGCAGATCCAGTGTCAGTCCGATCACGGATTTGCGGCTGCATCCTAAAAGCAACGGATAACCGAACATATTCAGTTCTTCCAGACAGTTGATGATCTCCAGATTGTTCTCATAGGTCTTGCCGAAGCCCACACCGGGGTCTAAGATGATCTTCTCATCCGCGATGCCTGCCGCCTCCGCCAAATGGATCGTGTCCGCCAGATCCGCTGCCACATCCTGCATGAAATCCCGATAATCCGCTTCCTTGCGGTTATGCATCAGACAACAGGGCAGACCGCTCTTCGCAATGACCTCTGCCATACGGTTATCATATTTCAAGCCCCAGATATCATTGATGAGATCCGCCCCCGCACGGATTCCTGCCTCTGCCACTCCGCTTTTGTAGGTGTCCAGGGAAATAGGAATGTCAAAATTTGCCTTCACCGCCTCGATCATGGGTACGACTCTGGCAATCTCCTCCTCATCGGATAACAGGGTATAACCCGATCTGGTGGATTCTCCACCGATATCCACAATATCCATCCCCTCAGCGATCATTTCTTCCACATGCTTCAATGCCCGGTCTCTGTCATTCCACTTTCCTCCGTCGGAAAAAGAATCCGGGGTCACATTCAGGATTCCCATTACATAAGTATGTCCCTTCGTCTGAAACTCTCTGTTGCCAATCTTCATTTGTCTTCTCCCCACGTTTCTTAATATTATTTATGATGTTCCCGACACCAATCAATACTTAATGGTCAGGTTCTTCTTGCCGTCTTTCCAATTGCAATCCTTCTCCGCATCGCAGGCAAAGCAGGCACGGCTTGCCTTATCTGCCCGGTATAGAATGCCGTTTAGATTCTTTTCCCTCGCCGCCTCAGGATCCCGGTGTCTGGAGATTGCCGTTACAATAACACCCGTTTCTTCATCATCGAATCCACAAGCCTTCAGAATCTCCGGTGCGATCCGGGCACTGGCCTGCTCATGCGGCGTGCCATTCTCGTACTGCTCATGCTTCCCGCAATCGTGAAGCAGTGCCGCCGCATAGATCCATTCCCGGTCGATCTTAAGCCCTTCCTCCAGCGCTATGATCGTACCGATCCTGGCTACATCCAGAAAATGTACCATACTATGACGGCAGAAGCGTCTGTCTGCTTCTGCCGCATTGTTTCGTCCTAAATGATATAAAAACAAATCATGATTTAATATTTTATCAATTCTATCCATCAAAATCTTCACCATATTGTCCCGGTCTCTTAACAGCTTTCTTCCGCATCCATAATGTCTAACGGTTCACCAACTGTAAAAATCTGTCCTGCAATTCCTTATTCTCCGCAAAGACTCCTCTTGTCACCATGGTAACAGTCTGGCTGCCGGGCTTTTTGATCCCGCGCATGGTCATGCACATATGCTCCGCTTCCAACATTACCATAACTCCCTGAGGTGCCAGATATTTCATGATATCGTCTGCGATCTGCGCCGTCATCCGCTCCTGGATCTGTAATCTTCTGGCATATACATCCACTGTCCTGGCAAGCTTACTCAGACCCACAACCTTGCCATCGGGGATATACGCAACATGAGCTTTGCCGTAAAAAGGCATCAGATGATGTTCACACATAGAATAGAAGGTAATATCCTTCTCCAGTACCATCTCGTTATTGTCTACGGAGAATACCTTCGACAGATGTTCTCCCGCATCCTGATCCATACCGCCGCAGATCTCTTCATACATCCTGCCGATCCGCTCCGGTGTCTCCTTCAGTCCTTCTCTATCGGTATCTTCCCCGATTCCTTCCAGTAAAAGCTTTATTGCTTCCTGTACTTTCTTCTGATCTACCATTTTTACCGCTTCGCTTTCCGTTTATTCCCTGCTGTCTGTCTCTTCTCCATGAGCTTCAGGATTCTTCCCAGATAAGAGAGAGAGCCGAAGCACAATATCACATCATCCCGTCCTGCCAGCAGGTGACTAAGCTCCACTGCCTCTTCCAGGCTGTCCACCGCCGTCACGTCCGGGTGGACCTTTGCCACCTCTGTTGCCAGATCATAAGCATGCATGGCTCTGGGATTGTCCGGAGGTGTCACCGTGAGAATCTGATCCGCATACCTCTCTGTCAGCGCGATCACGCGGTCCACTTCCTTGTCCTTTAACATTCCCATTATATAGATAATTCTTTTATTTGTAAAATAGAATTTTATGGAATCCGCAAGTTTTGCGGCTGCATCCTCGTTATGTGCACCGTCTACTATAAATAACGGGTGTTCTTCCAGTATTTGCAGGCGTCCGACCCAGACAGTCTCCCTCAGGCCTTTCCGAATGGCAGTCTCTTTGATCTCATAACCACATTTTTCCAAAGCCTGCACCGCTTCCAGCGCCAGCACAGCATTTGCGACCTGGAATTTCCCCGCAAGGGTGATCTCCAGCTTTTTATAATTTCCATAATCGAAGGTCTGCTTTTTCAGTCCGTATTTCACATGTTTTGCATTTGCTACATCTGCGATGGTCAGCATGCAGCCGAGTTCTGCCGCCGTCTGCTCCACAACCTTCTGTGCCGCTTCTTTTTGCCGCATGGAGACCACCTGACATCCCGGCTTACAGATTCCTGTCTTGTGTGCTGCGATCTCCTCCAGACTGTTCCCTAAGAATTTCATATGATCCATACCGATGGAAGCCAGTACTGCCACCTGCGTGGTAGTGATCAGATTTGTAGCATCCTCCCTGCCGCCCATACCGGTCTCCAGTACGACGATATCGCACTGTTTTTCCCGGAAATACCAAAAGGCCAATGCCGTCTCGATCTCAAAAGGCGTCGGATGATGGAAGCCGTCACTTACCATAGCATCACAATGCTTTTTTATGATCTCCAGTCCTTCACACAGATCCTTATGCGTGATCTTCTGCTTTCCGATCTGGATTTTTTCACAATATTCAATAATAACAGGCGATATATATTTACCGACGCGGTATCCGGCTGCCTGTAAGATGCCGGAAATATAAGCAAGTGTGGATCCTTTTCCGTTGGTTCCCGCAATATGCACAAATTTTAATTCATCCTGCGGATTTCCCAGTCTCCTGCACAGTTCCCGGATGCTGTCCAGCCCCGGAACGATGCCGTAAGTTCCCACTTTTTCCATATATTTCATCGCTTCCTGATAGTTCATAGCAATCTCTCCCGTATCATACGCTGAAAATTTCATATACTATGTCCATGAAAATTACAAAATCCATCGCAAACTCTTTTAAAACCTTCGGCAGGAGCTTTCTCCTGTGCGGACTGTGTGGCTGGTGCATGGAGATCCTGTTCACGGCACTGCACTCCCTTAGGCGCAGGGATCTGCGTCTTACCGGTAATACTTCCCTGTGGATGTTCCCTATCTACGGCTCCGCCTGCCTGCTTGCACCCTTCAAACGGCTTTTTGAGCACCTGCACATCAGTCGTCCCGGGCGCGGGCTGTTCTATATGGCAATGATCTTCACCGTGGAATATCTCAGTGGGCGCCTATTGTGGAAGCATGATCTCTGCCCCTGGGATTACGGCAAAAGCCGTTTCCACATCCACCGGATCATCCGGCTGGACTATGCTCCCTGGTGGTTCCTGGCAGGACTGTTTTTTGAAAAGATCCTGCCCTGAGCCTTTTTACAGCATTACTATTACTGCATTGCTTCCGCCAGCATCCGTTCCTCATGAGCCTTTTTGTCCCGCACCATCTTCTTCATAAGGAAATGATAAGCGATCCAGAGGAAAATACCTGCGGTCAGCCATGCCGAGGCATTGGCAAAGCACACACCCACATAACTCATCAGATGCGCTGCCGCAAAAGCCATGATACCACGGCTCAACAGTTCCACCACACCGCCCATCATGGGCATGAAGCCGAAGCCACAGCCCTGCAGCGCATTTCGGAAGATAAATATCATTCCCAGCGGAATGAAGAACATGCCACAGATCGTAATATACGTTCTGGCGTAGCCGCATACCATCTCAACCTGTTCGGAGATAAACAGCGGTACAATATAAGGAAGGGCTATATATACCAGTCCGTAGACAATCACCGCATAGACACCGGACATGATATTGGCAGCTTTCACGCCCTTCCGTATACGGTCCAGATCATTGATACCGCGGTTCTGTGCACAGTAAGTTGCCATAGTCACACCCATTGCGGCAAAGGGCTGTGTCACCAGCTGCTCCACCTTGCAGGAGACAGAATAAGATGCCACCACGTTAGAACCCAGCAGATTCAGTGCTGCCTGTACCAGAATGGTGCCGATAGCAGTAATGGAAAACTGCAGTGCCATGGGAATTCCCACGGTCAACTGGTTTTTCACACACTGACTTTCCAGTCTGCAATGCTCCGGACGGATATGCAGTGTAGGTACGCTCTTAATAATATAAATCAGACACAGTACACCGGATAATCCCTGAGAAATGATGGTAGCATAAGCTGCACCGCCCACTCCCATATGACCGTAAACGATCAGTACATAGTCCAGGACAATATTCGTCACCGAAGCGATCACCAGCAATACTAACGGCACCACACTGTTGCCGATGGCACGCAGGATACTGGACAGCAGGTTATACAATACATTGCAGGCAATTCCCGCACAGATGATCATAATGTATTCCTTCGTCATATCGAAAATATCTTCCGGAGTATTCATCACCCGAAGCAGGCTGTCCATGCATGCCATACTGACTGCTGTCATCACGATCGTCACGATCACCGACAGGATGGCTGCGCTTCCGATACTTTTGCGCATACCTTCCCGGTCCCCGGCTCCGAAGCGTTGTGCCGTCAGCACAGTAAATCCGGTGGTCAGTCCCTGAGTAAATCCCAGGATCAGGAAGCTTACCGACCCTGTGGCTCCTACTGCCGCCAATGCATCCACACCTACGAACCGACCCACGATAATGGTATCCACCATACTGTATAACTGTTGGAAAATATTACCTATGATAATAGGAATAATAAATTTCGTAATCAGCTTAGAAGGGCTGCCTTTCGTCATATCAAGTTCCATAAATCTCTTCTCCCGAAAAAACAGGACCCCGGAAGGTCCCGTCTCTTATACACATGTATACTTGTTTCTCAATATTACTGTAAATCGTCAATATCCCCGATCTCTCCGGAACCGATATCCAGCATGTTCACGGTTCTGCGCTTCAATCTGGCTTCCTCTGACTCCTTCAAAATAAATTCCTTGATCTGCTTGGAGTTGCGGATATGCTCGATCAACAGTTTGGGATGAGTAGTATCACCGGTATAACAGACAATGGTGCCAAGTCCTGCCATTCTCTCCCAGATACTTGCCGTATGCTCCACATCCTGTACCTTGTACATATAGCAGTCATTCTCCACCTTGGTGAACACACCCGTATCCACAGTGATCATATCCTCTTTGATCACATACTTGGTAAAAGTAAAAGGTAATCCCAAAAATAACCAGCGCTTCTTTTCCACAAATTCTACAGACATAATGCCCTCCTTTTATTGCCTGGTCCGGTATTCCACAGCCGCTGTAACGTACAGTAGAACCGTCTTTTACACAACCGGCTTCATCGATATAGTTCTCTTTGCCTCATTATATGATATCCTATCCGGGAATGCAAAACCTTTCTGTCATATCCACACAAATTTTCTATATTTTTTCACTTTTTCCTGCTTGATTCTACCCTTCAGAAATGCTATTATATTACAAATGCAAAAATACAGGAGGATAAACAATGACCGCAAAAGAATGTATCACAGGCCGCAGAAGTATCCGTCAGTATACGGATCAGCCGGTATCTCATGAGCTTCTGGCTCAGATCGTAGAGACAGCTTCTTATGCTCCCAGCTGGAAGCATACGCAAATCGTTCGTTATATCGCTGTGGAAGGCGAAAAGAAAGCGAAACTGGCAGCATGTACTTCCTCCTTCCCGGGTAATGGCAAGATCATGGAGAACGCTCCCATGGTCGTTGCAGTAACCGTGATAAAGGGCAGAAGCGGTTTCGAGAGAGACGGCTCCTTCACTACCGCCAGAGGCGATGCATGGCAGATGTTCGATGCCGGTGTTGCCAGCGAAGCCTTTTGCCTGGCTGCTTACGAGCAGGGCCTTGGCACCGTGATCATGGGTATTTTCGATCAGCAGGAAGCTGCTGATCTCCTTGAGATTCCTGAAAATCAGGACCTGATCGCACTGATCCCCATCGGTTATCCCGCAGAAGCACCCGTTGCTCCCAAACGGAAACCCGTATCGGATCTGTTATCTTATCAACAGTAATTTTAAAGTCGAAGAGTTTTTCCTCTTCGACTTTTTTCTGGTCAGGGTATGAGCTGTCCGCTTCCTGCGGGCTCCGTTTCTACCCGCATCATAAGAAAAGCGCTGTATTCTTATGATGTCGCATACACAAGTGAGCACGGATTCTCCTATTCCGTACGGTCGCTGTGTCGAAAATAGCAGCGCAGAAATGAGGAAATGAAAAAATGAGACACTTGATGAACCCACTTGACTTCTCTGTTGAGGAACTGGACAAGCTGTTCGCTCTGGCAGACGACATTGAGAAGGATCCCGCCAAATACGCCCACAAATGCGACGGCAAGATCCTCGCCACCTGCTTCTACGAGCCCAGCACCCGCACACGTTTAAGCTTTGAATCCGCCATGACACGTTTAGGCGGCAGAGTCATCGGCTTCTCCGACGCGGCTTCCTCTTCTGCTTCTAAAGGAGAAAGTGTATCCGATACCATCCGCATCATCTCCTGCTATGCGGACATCTGCGCTATGCGCCATCCCAAGGAAGGCGCTCCCATGGTAGCCGCAGAGAAATCCCTGATCCCCGTGATCAATGCCGGTGACGGTGGACATCAGCATCCCACCCAGACCCTGACCGACCTGCAGACCATCCGCAGCCTCCACGGCGATCTGAATAATTTTACCATCGGTCTGTGCGGTGACCTGAAATTCGGCCGCACCGTACACTCCCTGATCAACGCACTGGTGCGCTATGAAGGCATCAAATTCATCTTCATCTCTCCCGAAGAACTGAAGATCCCCGACTATGTCACCGACATGCTCCGTGAGAAAGGCATTCCTTTCCAGGAAGTTATCCGTCTCGAAGATGTGATGCCGGAGTTGGATCTCTTATACATGACCCGTGTGCAGAAGGAACGTTTCTTCAACGAAGAGGATTACGTCCGCCTGAAAGATTTCTATGTACTGACCCCGGAAAAAATGGAACTGGCGAAGCCCGATATGCTGGTGCTGCATCCCCTTCCCAGAGTCAATGAGATCTCCGTGGAGATCGATGACGATCCCAGAGCCGCCTATTTCAAACAGGCACAGTTCGGTGTCTACGTCCGTATGGCCCTGATCCTGACTTTGCTGGGTCTGGCATAATTTTCCGGCATCTGACCGCAAAATTATCTTATGAATTCGTATATTAAAGTTAACATACGCAGCACTCTGTGCCTGCAGAATGGAGATTACTATGTTAAATGTAGGAAAAATCGAAGAGGGCTTCGTCCTCGATCATATCAAAGCCGGAAAAAGTCTCTCGATCTATGAGCACCTTCAGCTGGATAAGTTAGACTGCACCGTTGCTATCATCAAAAACGCCCGCAGCGGAAAAATGGGCAAAAAGGACATTCTGAAAGTAGAATGTGACATCAATATGCTGGATCTGGATGTACTGGCATTCATCGACCACAACATCACCGTCAACGTCATCAAAAACGGTGAGATCGTAGAGAAGAAGGAACTGGTACTTCCCAAACAGATCAAAAATGTCATCAAATGCCGCAACCCCAGATGCATCACTTCCATCGAGCAGGGACTACCCCACGTATTCGTCCTCTCCGATGAGAAAAAAGAAATCTACCGCTGCAAATACTGCGAAGAGAAATACAGCGAAAGCTAAAGAACCTTATACAACAAATGCCCTATCAGCAGCCGCTGGTGGGGCATATTTACAATACTTATTCCGCATCATCCTCTGTTTTCTTTTCACTATCTTCCTGGTTCTGCATATACATTATTTCTAACCTTACCTGAATTGGCAGTAATAGCAAAAAACCAATTAATCCATATAAAATTCCATTTAGTGCAATTGAAATGGAAATACTTAATCCTGTAAAAAGAAGTGTTCCTTCCCCCATAGGTTGAATTGCCATAAAGCTAATACAGCTTTCGAGGAATCCCATTCCCAAAAAGGTGATTTTCGCAAGCTTTATCGCTGATTTTGCCTGAAACAATTGTTTTATTGATACTGATTTCTTTTTTCCAAAAATAATGCGAAAGGAATCAAAAAAAGGTAGTCCCAAATTTGTCCCCAGCAAAAATAGAGCAGTAGCCAGAAACATACTCAAGAATGTAGGCATATCCACAAAAAGCATATTCATACCGATTCCCATATTGGTAATTACAGAATATAAAACAACGAATAAAAAAATTATCACAGTTATCCCAAAAGCCAATAATGAACTTCGACTTTTCTTTTTGCTATTTTCTGTTTCCTGTAAAAGATTCATCATATTGACTTCAGCTTTTTCAGTGTAACCGTTTTCCAACAAATGTTCACCTGACAGGAACTCATTAATACTAATTTGCAGAATGTGGCATAACGGAACAATCAATGCCAGTTCCGGCATTCCTTTGCCACATTCCCATTTGGATATTGTTTTGTTACTGACACCAATCGCATCCGCCAATTGTTGTTGCGTCATTCCCTGCTCTTTTCTTAATGTAGAAATGAATACCCCAATCTTTTCCTGGTCCATTGCTGTTCCTCCCGTAAAACTATAAAAATACGATTTTCATGACTATATTTTACAATTTTATTGCTATGAGGACAACTTTTCCTTCGTAGACCCCAGTCTATCTATCGTAGATTTTCATTGTATATAACTTCTTTCTGCGTATTTCAACAATCTTATCTACACATTATCTGCGACATAAAATGTGGGAGCCAACATATTTTTCCACTCTGTTAACGTAATATTTGCTTTTGCAATTTCCGCTGCTTCCAATAATCCTTGCATGGTTTCATCAAAAAAGTTACTCATAATTTTTCCTCCATAGTCTATTGCGTTCCTCTTTTTTTTACTTAGTCTCATTCAGTATCAAATCTCGTTCAATTCCCTTTCCATTCATCATCAATCATGATTCCACTGACAAAGCACTTTTCTAAAATCCATCATTTACATTTCCATAACGCCATAGGATGATTCTGCAATCGCTCAACAATCTCTGTATTCTCAAAAAGTAACTCCGGTTTATATTCCTTTGCCATAAACCTTTCCATATAATCCATTTCTGCTTCTGTCGGTTTCATAAGCGATGCTATGTACTCCTTCGCCTGATGTTTCTTCCCTTCAAGATTGAACTTATCTCTCACAGCCAAAACGGGGAACAAATCAGATTTTATTTTTGAGAAGGCAATGCTATCTATAGCAGATGTATCAAAATTTTTGTTAACTTTATTTGCTGAAATCGTCGCGTAGAAAATGATGCATTTCCTAAACATATTCTCCGCATCCGAAAATAATTTCATATCAGCCATATTGCAAAAGTCATACAAATCTCTTGCAGCAGCTCTGCTTATCAGAGCATTGGTTTTTGCCGCAAAAATCTCCATAGCTGCAACCGTTCTGACCTTTATCGGCTCTCCGAAAGCATCCGTCACAACTAATCTGTCTTCTGAGGAAAACACGTGCGTTCTCAAAGAATAATTAATCTCAATTTTGATCATATCCCTGTTGCCGGCGGCATTCACGTAGTTATAATGGAATGCGTCCAGACTGTGGCTAAATCTTGAAGTTTCGGAAAGAGAATATCCTTGCTCTGACATATATTTCTTCAGGATTTCAGTCAATCGTACTCTTTCGTCTATTGTCTCTTCTCTGGTCAGATTCGGAACAAAATCCAGATCTATATCAACGGACAATCTTGGAAGATTAAAAACTGTTAGATTTATTGCCGTTCCCCCTTTAAGCATCAGGTGTTCGTACATATATTCGTGCGTATTCAGAAATTCAAGAATTGTTCTCAAACGAAGAACCTTCTCAAAAGTATCGCGGTTAAATCCATATTCATGGGCTTTTACATCAAGCTCTCTTCTGTTATATTGTGGCATTTTCTATCTCTCCATTCTTCATTTGTTTAATATTTTTTGGGTATACCAGTTTCCATTCACCTGAATATCCGGGTTCACTTATACCGTTTGTCAGATATCTCTTTGAATTTCCGCTCCTGTCTTTACATATCTTTATAAAAGCATCACTTACGCCCAGCTCCTTCTGGTATTCGCTAAGAATAAAACCCGTCTTCTGATATAAAAAGGCACTGTCATATCCAGCCAGATAAGCTAACATTTTGGTCTCATCAATACTGTTCACAGATACTACACATGAAATTACCTCTTCCAGTCCGGCGATGAGATTAAGATCCTTTATAGAATCTGCTATCGTTCGCTCCTTATCTGTAACCCTCACGCCACCACTAAACTCCGGACAAACGATACCTTCTTTTATCGGCTCTTTGATATAACGATATGTGCATCCATCAAATTCAAAATCATGAAAACGTGTCTCAGAGCCAACATAAACCTCATAGAAGACCTGATCGACAATTCCATAATACTCAAAGGCAGTATGGTGGGATACATAAGAAGATGGTGTGATAGCACTGGCAATCTGAAATTTGTTTGCTACCGGTCCTCCATTTTCCCCGCTGACACACGTGTATAATTTGTTTCGAATTTTTAATACCATATTCTCTTTCAAAAGTTTTTCCAATGCCGCTCGTGCTGTCCGTTCACTTGAATATAGGGCATTTACTTCTTTCATGGAAAAAACCGGGTATTGTAGCAATTCATAATACAGATTCATATTCTCACTCCATATAGTTAGTATTTTGTCTGATTTTACTATTTTTTATGTCATATTTATACGCATTATTAACATATCAATGTAAAGCATCTTTGTCAAGTTTAATATGTGTATCTTTTTACTATATTATAGAGTAATATTGTACTCATACTAAACTTATGATATTATTACCGTCAGCCTCACCCGTTGGTATGTCTCTCAACAAAACTATACCTTTTTGTTTCACCTGTTTTTCATAAAAAAATTCGTCTCATAAATTTAATTTCTGCCCGGTAATTACGCAGGAATCTCTGCAAAATTGACAACCGATATCAGCCTACGCTGACAATAGATTTTTATAAGAAATGTTTACGGAAGAAGTATATCCTATATCTTCTGTTTTGGCAAGAAAAAACTCACCTGCATGTTACCACACAGGCGAGTTCGTTTTGATCCTTATTAACTATTCATCAGTTACATTATCTCTGTACACGTCCGGAAGCGTCGCCGCCAGCCAGGGTCTCAACTTCTTTTCTGGATACCAGGTTGAAGTCGCCGGGGATGGTGTGCTTCAGAGCGGATGCAGCTACGCCGTACTCAAGAGCATCCTTGAAGTTCTTGCCATCCAGCATACCGCAGATCACGCCGCCTGCGAAGGAGTCGCCGCCGCCTACACGGTCAACGATGGGATGGATGCTGTACTCTTTGGAGTGATAGAACTCCTTGGTATCTCTGGAGTAGATGCAAGCAGACCAGCCGTTATCGGAAGCGGAATGGCTTACACGCAGAGAGGATACGCAGTATTCGAAGTTGAACTTGTCAACCATCTGCTCGAAGATGGACTTGTAACCAGCCAGCTCCAGCTCACCGCTGGTAACATCGGTATCGCCGGGCTTGAAGCCAAGTACCAGCTCAGCATCTTCTTCGTTGCCGATACATACATCAACGTACTTCATCAGGTTGGTCATAACCTTCTGAGCCTTCTCGGAGCTCCACAGCTTCTTACGGAAGTTCAGGTCTACGGATACCTTTACGCCGTGCTTTTTAGCAGCGATCAGAGCCTTCTCGGTCAGCTCTGCTGCAGCGTCGGATACAGCGGGGGTAATACCGGTGAAGTGGAACCAGTCAGCGCCTTCGAAGATCTCATCGAAGTTGAAATCAGCCTCGGTTGCGGTGGAGATAGAGGAATGTGCTCTATCGTATACAACCTTGGAAGGTCTCATGGAAGAACCGCTCTCCAGGTAGTAGATACCCAGTCTCTCACCGCATCTTGCGATGTGCTTGGTCTCTACGTTGTACTTTCTCAGAGCTGCTACTGCGCACTCACCGATCTCGTTGTCGGGAACTGCGGTAACGAACTCAGCGTCATGACCGTAGTTAGCCAGAGATACTGCTACGTTAGCTTCACCGCCGCCGTAGTTGATATCGAACTCGTCTGCCTGGATAAATTTCTCGTTGTTGGGGGTGGACAGTCTCAGCATGATCTCACCCATGGTAATTACTTTTGCCATTTTGGTATATTCCTTTCTCACTAAAAAATGTCTATTATCTCCGGTTGGATGGCTGCATATTCCATCACGGACCCGCTCTCGCTTCGGCCCTCCCGTAGCGGTACGTAAGATGCTAAAATACAGCATCTAAGTACCGACGGTCGGTTAGATTCCTTGTCGGAACACGCAACCGTCCAACCTAGTTGTTCTAAATCATATTCATTCCACCGTGTAATCGCTATATTACAGCGTAAGCGCGTCTGCAACTGAAATATGCAGTTGCTGCAACCGTACGGCTTAAAATTTGCTTATGATTTATTTCTGTACCAGATGAACTGCGAATCCACCGATCTCTTCCTTCAGGTAGATAGCCTTCAGGTTGCCCTTGGCATCTCTCTTAGCGGACTCTTCATTGAACTCAACACCCAGAACAGTGCTCAGGTAGTTGACAGCTCTCTCGATGTAGTTGGTCTTAACAGCGATGTGGCCGTTCTTGCCCAGGTAAGGAGTCTTCATAACTTCCAGAGCAGAGCCTGCGAATACGGAGCTGTTGCCAACCTTAGCGGGCATACCGAAGATGAATGCGAAACGGTTTGCAGCCTTAACAGCCTCTTCCTCGTTCTCTGCATTAACACCAACATGAGCCAGTTCGAAGCCCAGCATGGTCTGTACTGCTTCTCTGGTCAGCTGCTCGATCTTGTCCCACTCACCGGCGTTGATCAGGTCACCGGGAACCATCCAGGAACCACCGCAGGCGATGATCTTGGGGAAGTCAAGGTAAGAAGTCAGGTTCTTAGCGTTTACACCGCCGGTAGGCATGAACTTCATGTTTACATAAGGAGCCGCCATAGCCTTGATTTTAGCCAGACCGCCGGACTGCTCAGCGGGGAAGAACTTAACTACATCCAGGCCAAGCTCGATAGCCTGCTCGATGTCGCTGGGGCTGGAAGTACCGGGAGTGATAGGAATGTTCTTCTCTACACAATACTTAACGGTTCTGGGATTTAAGCCGGGGCTTACGATGAACTTAGCGCCTGCTGCTACTGCTGCGTCAACCTGCTCTGCGTTCAGAACGGTACCTGCACCAACACACATGCTGGGGAAGTTGTCGGTCATGATCTTGATAGCTTCTGCTGCAGCAGCAGTACGGAAGGTAACCTCTGCACAGGGAAGTCCACCTGCGCAAAGTGCCTTTGCCAGAGGAAGTGCATCTGCTGCGTTGTCAATTTTTACAACCGGTACGATACCGATTTTGCTGATTTGCTCTAATACTGCGTTCATAAATAACACCTTTCTGTCTTATAGACTAATAGTTATGTGAAAAATCTTCGCAGGAGATCCTGCCGAAAATATTTCTGCAAAATGAAACCAATACTTTTATGCCAGTACTTCCTTTACTGCCTCAGCGATCTTGTCGCACTTACAGTTTGCGAAGAAATACTCCTTAAACTTGTCACCGGATAAAGCACCCTTTACCAGTTCACGATCCAGATTCTTCAGGATGGTAACCATGTCGGTATGAGTTACTTCCTTTACCTGATCCAGGATCTTCTTGTTACGCTGCTCGGGAACCACTCTCTCAGGGGGATATCCACCACCGCCGGGAGCACAGAACAGTTTTTCAAAGGTATACTGTAAATTCAGTTCACCGCCCCAGCCGAAATTCTCAGCAAAAGGAAGTGCTACACAGTTACCGTCGTTTACCTGAGAGAACAGGTAAGCATCCAGAGGGGACTCAATATGTCCGCACAGAACCTTGGGGAAGGAATTGCATGCAAGCATGGCACCTTCGCCGGTTCCGCATCCGGTGATCACGAAATCCGCTGCACCGGAGTTCAAAAGAACTGCTGCCAGAATACCGTTCTGTACGTAGGTCAGGGAATTGGGATCCTCTGCGCCGCACATACCATAGTTGAATACTTCATGACCCATGGGCTCTACTACTTTTTTAAGAGTAGCACAGATCATTTCATTCTTGGCAGCCTGACTGTTTTCATTGATCAAAGCTATCTTCATGAGATACTCCTTTTCCAAACGCCACAACAGTCAGCCGCCGAAATTCTTCTGCGACTGACCTGGTGTGGGTAATTTATTTTGTTTTTCTTTTGCGCCGGTTCTACTGGGGCTGTTTGCCGATGTAAGCAAGGATACCGCCATCTACATAGAGGATGTGTCCGTTGACTGCATTGGATGCCTCAGAAGCAAGGAATACAGCGGGACCGGTCAGCTCTTCGGGCTTTAACCATCTGTTAGCAGGGGTCTTAGCGCAGATGAACTGGTCGAAAGGATGTCTGCTGCCATCGGGCTGGATCTCACGAAGAGGAGCCGTCTGAGGAGTCTCGATGTAACCGGGTCCAAGGCCGTTACACTGAATGTTGTACTGACCGTACTCGGAGCAGATGTTCTTGGTCAGCATCTTTAAACCGCCCTTAGCTGCTGCGTATGCAGATACGGTCTCACGACCCAGCTCGGACATCATGGAACAGATGTTGATGATCTTACCATGGCCCTTCTTGATCATTGCAGGGATAACTGCTTTAGATACGATGAAAGGTGCATTCAGGTCTACGTCGATCACCTGGCGGAACTGATCTGCAGTCATCTCGGTCATGGGGATTCTCTTGATGATGCCTGCGTTGTTAACCAGGATATCGATGGTGCCTACTTCCTTCTCGATCTGAGCTACCATAGCATTAACTGCTTCTTCGTTGGTAACGTCACATACATAGCCGTGAGCCTTGATGCCTTTCTCAGCGTATGCAGCGATTCCCTTGTCTACCAGCTCCTGCTTGATATCGTTGAAGCAGATGGTAGCGCCGCACTCAGCGTATGCGGAAGCGATAGCGAAACCAATACCGTAAGATGCGCCGGTAACCAGTGCAACCTTACCTTCCAGTGAGAAATTAGTGAATTCAGACATTGTTTTTTCTCCTTTTCTTTATAAAAGCTCTTTTTTAGTTACATTTTCAAAAAATCTTATTTCAGATCTCTGTTGTCGACACCGTCCATGTCGTCGAAGTCCTGATTCTCGCCAACCATACCCCAGATAAAGGTGTATGCTCTGGAACCGCATCCGGAATGGATGGACCAGCTGGGGGAGATCACTGCCTCTTCATTACGCATTACGATATGACGGGTCTCATCGGGCTCACCCATATAGTGCATAACAAATGCATCCTCCGGCATATCGAAATACAGATATACTTCCATACGTCTGTCATGTGTATGACAGGGCATAGTGTTCCATACACTGCCGGGCTCTAACTTTGTCATACCCATCTCCAGCTGACAGCTCTCTACCTGTCCGGGAAGGATATATTTGCAGATAACTCTGTGGTTGGCATCCTCCAGAGTACCCAGCTCTACTTTATTCTCATCCTTTACAATGACTACACCCTCTTCGGGAGTACCTTCCGGCTTGATCAGCACAGTCGGATAAGTCTTATGTGCGGGAGCGGAATTCAGATAAAATTTAGCGGGCTGCTTCTCATCTTCGCTTGCAAAAATGATCTCTTTGGAGCCCATTCCAATGTACATAGCTTCCTTGTAGCCTACCTTGTACACTTTGCCATCAACGGTAATCATACCTGCTCCGCCGATATTGATCACACCCAGTTCTCTTCTCTGGCAGAAATACTCTGCACGGAGTTCATCTCCGGCGGTCAGAGTGATAGGGCTTACAGGTACTGCTGCTCCTGTAATGATTCTGTCGATGTGGCTGTATACCAGCTTGATCTCGCCGGGTACGAACAGATTCTGGATCAGAAACTCTTCTCTCAGACGCTCTGTGGTATAATGCTTCACATCTCTTGGTGATACTGCTGTTCTAAGTTCCACCTTACGCCTCTCTTTCCTCAACGGACGACCTGCGAGCCGTCATTGAATGATACCTTTTTATGAAAGCACTTACATTATAGCATATCATTGTAAGCATTTCCAACCTTTTTTTACTTTTTTCTAAAAAAAGAAGGGATCATGCAAGTGCTTTCTCTCTTTGCATGATCCCAGTATACTAGAAAAGATTCTCAAAGTCTTTTCATATTTTAAATAAAACATTGCAAATTTTGAACTTTTATCCCACCGTCAATGTGTTTTGTATATAGAGCAGTCCGCACAACACATGAAAGCCGAATATTAAGAAGCATACATTGACCGCAACCCGCTGTCCCCTGCGCTGGTCTTCGGTCTTCTCCAGTACCAGCAGATGCAACATTGCAGCCACCCATACTAACATCATGCCACACATCATGGGCCATAAAAAGTCCGCATGGCTTAACTTGCTTCCGCCCTCTCCGAAAAGTGCCGCTTCCAGAAAACCGATGACATATCCGGTGATTGCCAGGATTCCCAGGTCGTCCTTTACGAAAAATGCCGCGTCAAACAGGATCACCAGAAGAGGGAATGCCATACCCAGTGCCACCGACAGAATAATATTCTCGGAATACATGCTCCAGACTTCCATCCACTTCGTCACCATGAAGGAACCGTCTGCCCCGTAGCTTCCGCCCCAGAAAAAGTAGGCTAAGAACTGCAGCAATATGTAAAGCAGTGCCGGCAGCGCACACAGAAAAGTATACACACAGTGTCTGAAATATTCCGTCTTCCGTTCATCCTTACACACGCAGAGCTTTAACAGCCGGTACAGCATGATCACACCCACTGCCGGTACGAACATCTCCGCGAATACCGGTTTGGACATGGCCGTCAGGAACAGAACTCCTGCCAGCACGCCGTAATATTTTTTCAGACTTCTCTCCACCGGGAAAAAGACGCCCCGGTATGCCGGATCCTTCTGTGCTCCCCAGATATCATAGACCAGGCAGAAGCACAACAGTCCGAAGCCCCTGACACTCATATGGGTCGGATTATGAATCGGATTCATGGAATAGATACCTAAGAAACGTCCGCCGGCATCCAGCCAGTAAAAATACAGCCCCTGCGCCACAGACAGGCCGAAAGCGAGCATTGCAGCCTTCCAGGCTCCTGCCTTCTCACAGAACCGCTCCGTATATCTGCGGATCATCCAGTAGAGAACAAAATAAGCAAATAAGTGAAACGCACCGGTCACATATGCCGCCGATACCTCCAGCGGGATCCTCAGGATATGATTCAGTCCCAGCACACACAGATGCCACAGGCAGTAAGGCACCGTCTTCCATCCCTGGAACCAGGTGCTACGGTTAAACATCGGCAGATACACATAAGTATGTCCGTTATAGTCCGACAACGTCTCCGGAAGTTCTTTTAATACGATCTGATAGATCAGCCAGGCGAGCAGGATCCCGAACAGGATCACCACCAGGTCTTCCCTGTCCGTTCCTTTTCTTTTTTCTGTCATATTTTGTTCCATTCTCTTGTCCTTCCTCATAAATACCTTGCGATTTTACTTTTTTTCCCGTATGATAAAATCATAAAAATCTTAAATAAAACCGTGCCACGCACGTAAGGAGCTTTTCATGCATCTTCCATCTAAAAAACATCTCGCAGGTAGTCTGATCCTCCTGCTTATAGCTGTAATTTTTGTCTGTTTCCCGCATCCGGCATCGGATCTGCATCTGCGGATCACCTTTGAAGAGTTTGAAGGAGACGGCTGTTCCCTGTATTACACCACGGATACCGACGGTAATTTTTCACAAGAGAAATGTATCTCTTCCACGTTTGATCCCGATACCATGCAGGTGTCTTTCCTCTTAGACGCTTCCCTGGAGGGACATCTTACCGGACTTCGGCTCGACTTCCCGCACAGTGAGCAGCTGATCGGGATTAAGACCGTCACCGTAAGCAGTGCCGGTATGATTCAGAAGGAATACAATCCCTGTCATTTCTTCGCACCGGAGAACATCGCCCTGAATCATAATGCGGATGTGACGCTGGTCCTTCCCAGGAACCGGGTCTATGTCTCCACAGGAGCTGACGATCCTTTTCTGATTCTGTCCGATGCTCTGGTTTCCCAGATTGACGCATGTTACAGCCACCAGGTTCTGTCCAGACTGTGTGTCTGCCTGTTCGCCGCCTGCTGCCTGTTCTTCGCACGCCGGAAGCTGTCTGCCTAATCAGTATAGCATGCTGCTTTGCCTGTGCCAAGGTTCTTTTTAAACGTTGTCATCATAGGAGAAAGAAAGAATGGAAGAACTTACTTCCTGTAAAACAGCCATAGAGAATTGCAAGACCTCCGGGACTTTTGCCATTGCCCATTTATACAAAGAAGAAAAAGCCATGGACATGCATATCCATGACTGCTATGAGATCTATTATTCCATCTGCGGCGGCAAGCAGTTCCTCATCGACAATTGTTTCTATACGATTGCCCCCGGGGATCTCTTTATCATCAACCAGTATGAAAGTCACAAGCTGACCCAGATCGACAATTCCGTCCATGAGAGAATCGTGTTGTCGGTGGCACCGGACTTCATGAAACAGATCTCCACAGGGAACACGGATCTGAGCTTCTGTTTCACCCACCGTAGTGCCCCTTTTTCCCATAAGCTGTCATTAAATAAGGAACAGCAAAAGCGATTCCTCTATTATATCAACAAAATCACCTCTGCGGAGGGCTTCGCCCATGACATTACGGAATATGCCGCTTTCATGGAACTGATGGTCATGCTCAACACTCTGTTCGTCAGGAACACAGAGCAGACCGGTGTCGGAGAAAATACTGCGGACGCCGCGGAATACAAGGACAGCTCCTACCGCTACAACCATCAGGTGGACGATATTTTAAACTTCATCAACCAGAATATCTCCCAGCCCATTACCGTAGAACAGTTAGCCGGACAGTTTTACTTAAGTGAATCCTATATCTGCCGGATCTTCAAATCCGCCACCGGCACCACGATCAACAAATACATCACCGCCCGCCGCATCAGTATTGCCAAAGCTGTATTGAACGAAAACGGTAATGTCATGGAGGCCTTCGAACGCAGTGGTTTCACAGATTACAGCAATTTCTTCAAAGCCTTCACCAAAGCCGTGGGCGTCTCCCCGAAAAAATACGCAAGCCTGAGTGTCAGTTAAGCTGCTGACTCTCAGGCTCTTTTTTACAACTCTTAATCATTCGGTCTCTGATAAAATCTTCCCGCCAGGTTCTCCGTGCGGATCATATTAACAAAAGCCTGGGGATCGGTCTTACGCACTGTATTCACAACCTTATTCACTTCATCCCGTCCTACCACGGAATACAGCACATCACATTCCTGTTTGGAATAACAGCCCTCTCCCTTGATCAGCGTGGCATCGTGATTCGTGATCTCTGCAATGGCTTCGTAGACATCCTCCGGTCGTTTGGTCACGATGATCAGTGTCTGCTTCTGATACCGCTTGTACAATACATGCAGTACCTGGGTGGAGGTGTACTGAAAAATAATGGAGTACAGCGCCTTGTCCCATCCGAACAGTGCTCCGGCGATCCCAAGGATCACCACATTTCCGGCGAAAATATAATTCCAGGAGTCAATGCCGTATTTCTCCGACAGGAAAATTGCGATAAAATCGGTGCCCCCGCTGGTGGCATTGGCAAACAGGCACAGACTGATGGCTAATGCATTGATCAGTCCTCCGAAGATGGAGATCAGCAGAATATCCTCCGTCACGGAAAATGACGGCACAATATCTGTCAGGATACCACTCACCACGATCATCAGGCAGGAATAGCCGGTAAATTTTTTCCCGATAAATTTGAAACTGATCACAGCCGGAATGGCATTCAGAATAAAATTGATCACAGAAAACGGAGGCTCCCAATGCCACAACAGTACACTGATCTCCTGGATCAGACGGGTCAGACCGTTGAATCCACCGGGGATCAGTCCTCCGGTGCGGACAAAGCTTTTTAAGTTCACAGCCATGATAAAAGATCCCGCCAGGATCAGGCAGGTACGCCGCAGGGTATCGCTGATGCTCTTCTTCGTCATACTAACCTCCATTCCGCAGACGATTCCTTCCGTCAGAGGAATCGTCTCTTACATCTTCCCAATCTCTTCTTTCACAGAATTTTCCTCAGTTTCGTCCAATGTCATTTGCGAAGGTTCATCTTCATCGCACTCTTTCCTCTTGCCGCCGCGCCTCTGACACAGCACGCATCCCAACAGGATCAGTACACTTCCCGCACTCACCAGAATACCGATATTCCGTCCTTCCGGTACATAGTGCATCTGTATCGTATGCTCTCCCGCTTCCAGATCAAATGCCATGAGGGCATCGCCAAACCGCTCAGGCTCTGCATTTTCTCCGTCGATCTGCACCGTCCAGCCCTCCTCATAAGGCACGGACAGGATCAGTCTGCCGGCTTCTTCCAGGCTTAAGGTTCCGGAAATATGGGTGCTGTCCATCTCTACATTTTCCAGATGTTCTTTTGACAGTATCTCCACTGCCTGTGCCAGCACTCCTTCATTCAGTACATAGGCTTCCGCAGATACCTTCTGCGTCTCATCCGCATCATCTCCATTAGTCAGGGTGACCCGCTCTCCCTTCTGCAGATATCCCAGATACAGAAGGGATCCATCCTTCAGATCCGCGTAAGTATGGGTTTCCAGCGTTCCTCCCAGCACCTGCACCTTTTTCGTCCCTGTGACATTGATCCTTGCATAATAATAGCCTGCCCGGTCCGCAGTAATACATACATTGTCCCCGCTAGCCTCACTGGTCGCCCGGTCCAGTAAGGGCTCTGCGATTTCCAGATCCTCTATCAACTGATTCTGCACTCTCACACCGGTACTGATCTCGTCCGTAACATTCCAGCCCGTGGGTGCCACATAACCAAAGGGCAGCGTATATTTACAATGATATAAATAAACATCTCCACTGTTATTCACAGTCTCATACAGACCGTTTTCGTATTTATCCGATTCGCCGAACATGTAATCCACATTCAGGAGTGCCGACACGAAAGCCGTCGCTCCGTCGAATCCATAGTAAACCTTACTATGACGCATGCCAAGCTTCTTATACAGATCCATGACCCGGGAATTCATGGTGGAGGAAAATACCGAAGCCGTAGGGTACCCGGTCAGGGTTCCGTCATTTTTTGTCTTGCGGGTAAACTTCTCGACACGGAAGAAGTCATCCCCCTCCTGTTCCTGCGCCAGAGCATACAACGCCTTATAATCCTCCTGGTCTTCCAGATAAGCGCTTCGTCCGGTAGTGCCCAGACTCGTATTAAATGTATTGATGCTCAGCTCCGCCACTACGCACGCCAGCACCAGAATCCCAAGCACCTGCCTCGTCAGTTCGCTCTTCCTCGTCCGGTACAGATACAGAATCACCCCGTAGATCGTAACGAACACCAGCGTCAGCACTTCAATACCCGTGTCGAAATCCTCGCTCTCCACGAATTTCTCACAGGCAAGTAAAAATACCACCGCCGCCAGATACCCATAGATGATCTGCCTGGGAGAAGTGCCCTCCACATTCCGGAAAGCATCATAGCACATGACAAGGATCAGAAAAATATAGAGAAAAGACTGTCTCGCCGGCAGGGAATCCGGATAATTCAGACCGTGCCACAAAAAATCCAGAACATTGGTTCCAAAGCTAAGCAACAAAAATCCCGCCAGTGCCAGATTGCAGAACCGTTTTCTCACCGATATTTTTTCATTCAGTGCATACATGGGCACCAGTAAAAATACCGCCACACCACAGTAGATGTTCGGCCAGTGTTCCAGTCCTCTCTCCGTGGTCACGCACAGGCAGTGTCTCGCCAGCATATCAAACACGGAAAAATAGGAGTTCAACGTACCGGGAAAATCCGAATTGCCAAAATCCGTCCGTAAGATAGCGCAGACCTCCGGAATCAGCAGTGCCGCAGCCAGTCCCCCTGCCAGCAGAGATGCAAATGCAAATCTTCCGATCCTGCCGAATACCGTTTTTACTTTTTGGTTCTGTCCTTCCGTCATGATATGGTATTCCGTGATCAACAGCATTCCGAAATACAGCACCAGGAAGATGCAGATCATAATGGAAATATAGTAATTGGTCAGGATGCAAAGCCCCAGGGTCACAGTGTACATGACCCATCTGCCCTCTCTGACCAGCCGCTCCACTCCCAAAAGGATCAGTGGTAACAGGATCAGGCAGTCCAGCCACATCACATTCCAGTTATAAGCTGCCAGATAGCCGGACAGGGCATAACAGGTGGAAAACAGGATCACCGCCGGATCTGCCTTTCCAAAAGTCTTCCTCAGATAAATACTGAACGTAAGCCCCATAAGACCGATCCGCAGGATCACGAGATAACTCATGAATTCCATGATCAGGCTCTCCGGCAGCAAAAATACCAGCCAGTTAAAAGGACTTGCTACATAATAGACATATAACGCCAGGAAATTCGATCCGATCCCCACGTTGTAAGAATAAGACAGTCCCTCTCCCGCTTTGATCTTATGTACGAATTCACTTAAAAAAGGCATATACTGATGGTACATGTCGGAGAACAGAAAACTCCGGTCACCAAAAGGATATATACCCCGTATGATAAAAAGAACCAGCATGATAAATGCAGGCACAAAGAACGCAAGCACAGAGATTCCTCTCTGCGTCCTGCGTTCTGCACTTATTGCTGTCGTCTTGTTGCCGTTCATCTTAATCTTCATATTTTCAATAACCTGCAAACTTGAATGTTTTACCTTTCGTAATCAAACAGCAGATAATACTCCAGACTCCGGTAATCGTTCAATGCTTCCCCACATTCCTTCACAGTTGTAAGAGTGCCGTCCGCCTCTCTCACACCTGCTGCACTGATCACCGGATATTCCTTCCGAAGCCCGGTCAGACTGCTCTGCAGGGCAGGCAGCGGCAGATCACAGTTCTCCAGCACATCCATTGCCAGATAATTGGCACTGGTCTCTCCTCCCGTCTGCTCCTCAATGTCAAAGTTGCTCCAGATCACATAAGGTACTTTATATTTTAACAGATTTTCCTCATCTGTTAAAGTCTCCGGATTCACTTTATTATTTCTTAAGATCGGATTGCTCACATAGGTCGTAGGCTGATGGTCCCCGAAGAATACGATCATGGTATCCTCATCCGCCTGAGAGAAATAATCGATCAGACCCTGCAGAGCGTGATCCGTCTGTTTTACCAGAGACAGATACATAGACAACGCTTTGGAATCAATGCCGTCCACGGTGATATCCGGGGTAAAATTATGGAATTCCTCTTCGTAACCGCTGTGATTCTGCATGGTTACGTTAAAGACAAACAGAGGCTCTCCCTCTTTTTTATTCTCATACAGTTCGATGATCTTGGCAAAGCTGCTCTCGTCGGAGATATAGTTACGGATCCGTTTCGGATTCGTGAAATCCTCCTGGGATAAAAACTCGTCAAAACCAAGTAGCGGATAGACCCTGTCTCTGTCCCAGCCGCTGGCATAATACGGATGGATCGCCACGGTATGATAGTCCAGCTCCTTCAGATAGGATGCCAGAGACGGCATCTCCTTCTGCACATACTGCTGGTAAGCCACACTGCCCTGGGGCAGGAATCCTATGGTATTGCCGGTGAGGAATTCAAACTCCGTATTGGCAGTATTCCCACCCAGCACGGAAACATTCAGATAGCCGGTTCTGGTATTCTCCGCACCCTGCTGTAAACTGTGAATAAAGGGCATATAGTCCTCGTTGGTGGTGAAATCACCTCTCACCGCCAGATCGGAAAAAGCCTCATCCATGATGACAATGATATTGGGGCGCTTCACGCTCTTTGGATCTTCCACGGCTGCCGTAAGCCCTGCGGAATCCTGTCCTGCCTGTGTATACTTACTGCCGGTCTCCTCCGGAGAATATCCTGACGGCTTCTCCACATCCATATACTCCAGTTCCATCAGGAATGCCACGATATTGCCGTCTCTTTTGTTCATGACGGTAGGGGTAAACAGCTTATCATACAGTCCAAAATTTCTCACAAAGCTCTCACTCTGCACCATACCGGTATAGCCGTAGATCAATACAATGCTAAGCAGTATAAGTGCCGCTCTTTTCGCTACGCGCGTCGGAGCCTTCATAGAAAAACGGCTCTCGATCAACAGCAATATCAGGAATCCTATAATGACCAGCACCGTGCTGCCCTTCAGAGTATAGTTAAAATTCCCTGCCACACTGGCTGCCGTACCGATGGAATAAATATCCCAGGGCATAATAGGTGCTGACCGGAAATTCAGCACATAATAATTTGCAAGACCCGCCGCCATGAAAAATGCTGTCTGCAACATCAGCGCAGCCCGGACATATTTAACAATCCCGAATAACAGAAGCGCGGTCAGTACATAAAACGCCATGTTCAATATCTGTGTCTTGAAATGCATCGTTGTGAAAGGATTGTGGGTATACATTTCAAACAGATAAAATGTCACCAGCGGACATACCACAAGTGCTATGCAGGAAGGAAGCTTCTGCCTGGTGATTCCTATTTTCCGAACGCAGTGACGCAAAAAGCCTGCAATGGCAGCTGCGACACTTCGTATTGATTTTTTCTGTAAATAATCCATCGCTTAACTCTCCTTACGATTCTGAAGAGATTTTATCGCAATGACAGAAAAATAACAATTTCCGAATTGCACACATTTGCTACCATTACAGGCTTAATTTTGTTACTTTTTACTTATATTTTACGTATTACTACTTAACTTCGTATTTTCCGGCTTCTTTCAGGCGCAGCATTGCTCTCGCCATGGATGCCTGGGATACATGATACTCCTGGATACTCTGCTTCTGACGCAGCTGTTCCTGCGCACGCTCCAGGGCAGCCTCCGCACGGACTCTGTCGATATCCTCCGGGCGTTCTGCCGTATCCACCAGCATGATCACACGGTTATGAGAAATGTAGACACAGCCCACACCGACTACGGCTTTGGTCCAGTCATCCTCCTCTTTTTCCTTGAAGCGTACCTCGCCCTCTCTCGTGGCAATGACCATATCCTCATGGTGAGACATAATGGCCTGCTCGCCGTCCAGGGCAGGTACGATAATAATGCCGCATTTTCCATCGAAAAATACTTTATCACTGGCAATGACCTTCAAACTAAAGGTGTTCATATGCACACCGCCTTTCCTTACTGTGCCATGAGCTTCTTAGCCTTTTCCACTGCCTCATCAATGGTACCTACATTGAAGAATGCAGCTTCCGGATACTCATCCATCTCACCGTCAATGATCGCACGGAATCCGCGGATAGTCTCCTTCACAGGCACATACTTGCCGGGTACACCGGTGAAGTTCTCTGCCACATGGAAGGGCTGGGACAGGAAACGCTGGATCTTACGGGCACGGTATACGGTGATCTTATCCTCATCGGACAACTCCTCCATACCCAGGATGGCGATGATATCCTGCAGTTCCTTGTACTTCTGCAGCATTGCCTGTACCTGGCGTGCAGTCTCATAATGCTCCTTACCTACCACATCCTCTTCCAGGATACGGGAAGTGGATTCCAGAGGATCCACTGCGGGGTAAATACCCTGTTCCACGATCTTACGGGACAGAACAGTGGTGGCATCCAGATGTGCGAACGTAGTCGCGGGTGCGGGGTCAGTCAGGTCATCCGCAGGCACGTAAACAGCCTGAACGGAAGTGACACTACCCTTGTTCGTGGAAGCGATACGTTCCTGTAACTCACCGACCTCGGTAGCCAGTGTGGGCTGATATCCTACTGCGGAAGGCATACGGCCCAACAGTGCGGATACCTCACTACCTGCCTGCACAAAACGGAAGATGTTATCAATGAACAGCAGCACATTCTGGTGCTCTTCATCACGGAAATACTCTGCCATGGTCAGTCCTGTCTCGGCCACACGCATACGTGCTCCGGGGGGCTCATTCATCTGACCGAAGACTAGCGCGGTCTTCTCTAATACTCCGGACTCCTTCATCTCACTCCACAGATCATTACCCTCACGGGAACGCTCGCCGACACCGGTGAAAATAGAATAGCCACCGTGCTCCGTAGCAATATTTCGGATCAGCTCCTGGATCAGCACAGTCTTGCCGACACCGGCACCGCCGAACAGACCGATCTTACCACCCTTTGCATAGGGTGCCAGCAGATCGATAACTTTAATACCGGTCTCCAGCATCTCTACGACCGGGCTCTGCTCTTCGAAGGAAGGCGGATCTCTGTGGATGACCCAATGCTCCTCTCCCTCCAGGGATTCTCCACCATCGATGGTCTCTCCCAATACGTTGAACAATCTTCCCAGTGTCTTTTTACCTACCGGAACCTGGATTCCTTTACCGGTAGCAATAACATCCATATCCTTGCAGAGTCCTTCACTGGCACCTAACATAATACAACGGACGGTATTGTTGCCGATATGCTGTGCCACTTCCATGACCAGACGTTTACCTTCGCTGTATACTTCCAGAGCATCCTTGATAAAAGGAAGGTCATTGTTCTCGAACTCTACGTCTACAACAGGTCCCATGACCTGAACGATCTTACCATGATTTTTTTCACTTACGTTACTCAATTGCTCAGGACCTCCTTTCTTGCCTTTTTCTTCTTTTTCTGAGCCTTGGCACCGGCAATGACCTCAGTGATCTCCTGTGTGATCATAGCCTGCCGTACCCGGTTGTACTGAATGGACAGATCATGGATCATGGCGGATGCATTTTTATTTGCAGCCTCCATGGCCATCATTCTGGCGTTCTGTTCACTGCAGAACGATTCTACCAATGCGCCGTATACATATCCCATGACAAAATCGGGAACAATGTTATCAAGCACCGCCTTCGGGGACGGTGTCATGACAAGCGGCTCCTGATACATACTCAGATCCTGTCCGTCTTTGGTAATAAACCGTTCTTTTATGATAGGTAACAGACGCATCATCTGCGGTTCGGTTGTCACGCTGTTTACCATATTGGTATAAATAATATATACCTCATCCAGCTGCTCTGCCTGGAACTGCTCCAGGATCGTCTCCGTAATGATCCGGGCACGATGCAGGGTCGGGTTCTGTGCAGTATAATGAAACTGCTCTGCCACCTCGATGCCTCTGTGTCCGAAATACTGACGTCCCAGCTCACCCACGACAAACAGCTTATATTTTCCTGTCTGTCCGGCTTTCTGCATCTGCTCTTCCGCCATCTTCAGTACATTATGGTTATAGGCTCCGGCCAGTCCCTTATCTGCGGTGACTACTACCAGTCCCGTAGTCTTCTCCCCGGCCGGTTTGTCCTTACGCTCATCGAAGTACTTATTGTCGATCTCCGGTAAGTGACGGACGATTCTGCTGACCATAGTCTGCAGAGTATAGAAGTAAGGCTCCGTCTCTTCCAGATTCTTCTTGGCTTTCCGAAGCTTTGTGGAAGAGATCATATACATGGCATTGGTGATCTTCATAGTATCCTGAATGCTTTTCATACGACTTTGTATTTCTCGCGTATTTGCCATGTTAACCTCCTATATTACTATCACTGTTTGCAAATATTATTTTTGCAAAAATTCCTTTTTAAATTCCTCAGCTGCATCGCAGATCTGCTTATTCAGCTCGTCATCCAGCGCCTTGGTGGTCTCTAACTGACGAACGATATCACTGTGCTGCTCCTTCATGTAACTTAAGAACTGCATCTGGAAATCCTTCACATGATCTACAGGCACGTCCAGCATTACTCTGCCGTTGGCTGCACACAGGGTCATAACCTGTTCTGCCATGCTTAAAGGTCTGCACAGAGGCTGCTTTAACAGCTCCATCAATACATGACCGTGCTGTAACTGCTCCTTGGTGGCATTGTCCAGATCGGATGCAAACTGTGTGAACACTTCCATCTCACGGAACTGTGCCAGGTCGATACGGATACTTCCGGCTGCCTTCTTCATTGCCTTGGTCTGTGCGGCACCGCCGACACGGGATACAGACAGACCGACATTGACTGCGGGTCTCATACCGGAGAAGAACAGATCACTCTCCAGGAAAATCTGACCGTCGGTAATAGAGATAACGTTGGTCGGAATGTATGCGGATACATCGCCTGCCTGAGTCTCGATGATCGGCAGTGCGGTAATGGAACCGCCACCCTTGTCTGCGCTCAGTCTTGCGGAACGCTCCAGCAGTCTGGAATGTAAGTAGAATACGTCTCCGGGATATGCCTCACGTCCGGGAGAACGCTCCAGTAACAGGGACAGTGCACGGTAAGCTACCGCATGCTTGGACAGATCATCATATACGATGAGGACATCCTTGCCCTGATACATGAAATACTCAGCCAGTGCCGTACCGGAATAAGGTGCGATGTACTGCAGGGGTGCAGGATCGCTGGCGGTTGCGGATACGATAATAGTGTAATCCAAGGCATCGTTCTTCTTCAGGGTTCCCACCAGCTTTGCAATGGTGGATGCCTTCTGACCGATGGCCACATAGATACATATCACATCCTTACCCTTCTGGTTCAGAATGGCGTCGATGGCGATGGAGGTCTTACCGGTCTGACGGTCACCGATGATCAGCTCACGCTGTCCACGACCGATGGGGAACATGGAATCGATTGCCAGAATACCGGTCTCCATCGGTACACCTACGGACTGTCTGTCCACGATGGAAGGAGCAGGCTGCTCGATGGGACGATACCCCTCTTCCTTAATGGGACCTGCGCCGTCGATGGGTGCTCCCAGAGCATCCACGATCCTGCCCTTGAATCCGTCACCTACGGGGATACCGGCTCTCTTACCGGTACGAACGACTCTGGTACCCTCACGGATCTCGGTATCATGACCGAACAGGATACATCCAATCTCATCTCTGCGGACATCCTGTACCATTCCCTTGACACCGGAATCGAAGATAACGATCTCACCGTACTCGGCATGGTCGATACCATTGACATTGGCGATACCGTCACCTACCCAGCTAACGGAACCGATTTCATGCTCCTGTGCCTGCAGGTGGAAATCTTCGATCTCACCCTTCAGGATAGAGATGATTCCCTGCTCACTGGCAGTCTTACCTACCTGGGAAAGCTTGTCCGCGAACTGCTTCATACGACCATTGGTACTCCAGTCATAGACTTCGTTACCGGCACGGATGATGAAACCGCCGCCCAGAGCCGGGTCTTCCTTCGTCTCGAAGACCATATCGTCTCTTTGATATTTCTTCTGTACAAAATCACGGATATTCTGTAACTGCTCCTTGGTCGGTTCTGTCACATAGGACAGGGTAACAACGAACTCACCCTTTTTCTCGGGAGAGAGTTCTCTGTACGCAGTGCAGATATCATCCCACAGATAGATATCTCCGTTATCACACAGGACCTTCAGGAAATCTCTGATCTGTAAGGGGAATACTTTTTCTATTACATTGTGCTTGGCAGACAGTGCCACGGCAGGAGATTCAAAATCCAGCTTCACCTGCGGTACGGCTTTAAAGATATCGCCTGTCTGACCTACAATGTCTCCGGGGATATTCAGTTCACGCAATCTTTTTGCGTATTCTAAAGCTGTACTAATCAATCTTTTCACCTGTCTTTGCTATAAATTGGTTGTAAAGTTCTCTGTCTGAATCTGCATTCTGTTTGGCTGCCACCAGCTTTGCGGTAGCTTCCACTACCAAACCGGCGATCTGCTCCTGTGCCTGTTCAATACGCTTCTGCTCTTCCAGTGCCGCATTTTTGTTGGCATTGTCCAGGATCTTTTTTGCTTCGGTCTGGGCATCTGCCACGATACGGTCATACTCGTTGCCAGCCTTGCCTCTTGCTTCGTTCAGGATGCCTTCCTTTTCTGCCTGGACACCGCTTAAGGATGCCTCGTACTTTGTTTTAAGTTCATCGGCACTGTCCTGTGCGGCTTTTGCATCTGCATATTGCTTATCGATCTCTGCCTGTCTTGCATCCAGGATCTTGTGGATGGGCTTGATCAGGAAGATCTTCACAATGGCAAATATGATCAACAGATTCAGGATGGTCCATACAATATTAATATCTAATCTCAGCATGTGCTTTCATCCTTTCTTACGTCGTTATACCGTTCCTTATGCCATGAATAAGATGATCAGGATACCGATAACGAATCCGTAAATAGCGGTTGCCTCTGCCAGCGCACCACCTAACAGTAAGATCTTGGTGATCTTGCTCTCTGCTTCCGGCTGTCTTGCCACAGCCTCTGCTGCCTTACTTGTTGCGATACCGATACCGATACCTGCTCCGATACATGCCAGTGCTGCAATACCTGCTCCAATAGCTATCATAGTTAAATCCTCCAATTAATAAATAGTGTTGTTAGTGAATAGTTACTTATTCAATGGCTTCCTTAATGTACATAGATGTCAGGAATACGAATACATACGCCTGAATCAGTCCATCAAAAATATCAAAGTAAAAGCTGAAGGGTACCGGCAATGCTACCGGAACCAGAAGCTTCAACAGCTCCATGATAACGAATGCTCCCAAAACGTTACCAAACAATCGCATACACAAAGACAGGGGCTTGATGAACACCTCCAGGATATTGATGGGTGTTACGATCGCGATAGGCTCGGTGAAGCTCTTGATCCATCCGCCCACGCCTTTTTTGCGGATGCCTGCTGCTTCCACCAGGATGATACTCATCAGTGCCAGTGCCGCCGTTACGTTCAGATCCTTGGTAGGGGGCTTCATGCCGAACAATCCGATGATATTGGATATGCCCAGGTATAACAGTACACTTACCAGATACGGTACATACCGTTTCCCTTCCTCTCCGATCATTCCCGTAACAATGCCTTCCAGCTTCGTCACGATTGTCTCTGCCACCAGCTGTCGCCTGCTGACATTGTGTACTTTGAGGTTGCTTGTAAGGATAATCGACAAGATCAGAATGACTGCCATGACTACCCATGTGATCACTACCGATTCCGCAATATCCAGCTGTACTCCGCCGATCAGTGGAAGACCTGCCGGAAGCTTGATCGAAAACGCCGTATCACAGTTCAGTTCTTTGAGCAGTTCTGATGCCAATTCCTCCATAATACCACTTCCTTTCCGTAAACATCCCTGAAGGAGTTTCCACTCCCTCATGGTCGTTGCTATTTTACTCCTATTTATAAAAATGCGTAAGATACATTTTTGCTAATTTGTCCTATGCAAAAATCAAAAGTTATGGCATATATTAACTATAAAAAAATGAGGTATCAGAAAATTATATGACAAAATTAGTCATTTTGGGACGTAAGAATCAGACGGGCAATTACGAGACCTTTTTTCGGAAGCTTCCCGCCAGAACCGTGACAACCTTAGTCCCCGGGGAAGTCATCTCCTGCGACGCTCTGATCCTGCCGGGCGGCGGAGATATCACTCCTGCTTTTTTCGGTGAAAAAAACAAAGGTTCCCGCACTGTTGACACCGAACTGGACATCCTGCAATTCCAGGCTCTCGACATAGCAATCGCCGCCGGGATCCCTGTCATCGGGATCTGCAAGGGCATGCAGGTCATCAATGTTGCCTTCGGGGGCACAATTCTGCAGGATATGCCCGTAGATCAACTACATAGTATGCCTTCCGGTGATGCCTTCCATTCCTCCATTATGACGGAGGATTCCCGTTTTTTCAAGTATTTTCCTATCAAAATGCGCGTCAACAGTGCCCACCACCAACGAATCGACCGCTTAGGTCAGCACCTTAAGATCATCCAGGTCTGCCCTGACGATGGCTGCCCCGAAGCTTTGGAGCATGACGAGCTGCCGATCCTTGGGTTACAATGGCATCCGGAGAGGCTGCCGGATCCGGCCGGACTTCCTCTGCTTTCCCTGCTCGCTTCGTATTTTTAAATCTGTGTCGTGTTTTTTTGGTGGCTGTCAGTTCTTCCTTCACCTTGCACCTGGCTATCTCAAACAGCGAACGAATGATCCCACGCAGCATCTCGGCTGTCTGATCGTCCACTTCCTTCAATGCGGTAACTACCGCATTCATACTCTTTTTCCAATCTGCGGTAAATGTGATCAGATCGTCCGCCTGTGATGCGGAGATCACCTGATAAAGTGTGTTTACAAAGGTACGGACCTGCTCCTCGTTCAGGGACAGGATCCATTCATTTAAAGCATCATTCATGATCCTCTGGCTCTCATAGATATCGCCTACATCCACGAAATGATCATCCTTCACCAGCCAGGAGAAAGGATCATGCTGCAGCAGACCGTGGCTTTTACTTTCCACTACTCGGTAATGAATATCCCTCTCGAAGATCATCCCGATCATAGAAGAATGCGGAAGCAGCTTTACCACCTTGTCTTCTATCGCATTGTAATGACATTCCTTCAGCACCTCCGGCCGGAATCCCGGTCCGTCCAGACTGTATATCTTCTGGATCCGCTTCTGCACAAAGGGCGCACATTTCATGGCACTGTACACCGCCAGGTTGCCGCCCTTGGAATGTCCTCCGATGTAAAAGGGCTGATGCAGCCATCCGGTGACCATATTTACATATTTGACACTGTATTCCTGCCCCGGTACCGGATTCAGGAATGCCATATTGAAGTCTTCCTTCCACCCCACAATAGTCTCATCCGTGCCGCGAAATGCCAAAAACAGTGTTCCGTCATCCAGGATAAAGGTAATCGCAGAGAACTGGGTCTCCCACTCCTTTTCCACCAGGTTAATATAACAATTCAGCTTCATATTCCGGAAGCGTCTGCCGCTAAGCAGCCCTTCAAACAGTGCCCGGTTCTCCTTTTCAAAACGCACATCTCCGAACAGCTGATCCACATCCGGCCGTTTGGCGATCTCCTGCAGCGTCACGGAAGGACCGTTGTGACGCACGTCACTGACCATTCCGTCGAACTTCAGATAAGAAAGCTGGCATAAGGCCAGACTGTCCACATCATTCAGAGGTTTTTCGCGAAATGGAATATCTCCGTATTTTTTTAAATATTCTATGACTGTTCCCGCCATATACCGCTCCTTTCCGCGAGGAACTTTCCTTGCGCATTTTTCCGGATTGTGTTACGTTTTATACTGTCAGTAGAAAACATTAAGGAGGTGATCTGCCATGTCCACGAATCATTCCAAACAATTTTCCAGAGATTGCATGGTGCAGGCTTTGATACAGCTGCTTCAGACAAAATCTCTGTCCAATATTACCATCTCAGAGCTGACCGAGCGGGCCGGAGTCTCCCGTATGACTTATTACCGCAATTACAACTCCATGGACGAGATCTTCATCAGTTATCTGAAGGATCTGGTAGATGCCTACCGTCAGGATGTCGCTGCCTGGCCGGATAAAGGCAATTATAACGACTACCGCAATATGCTGCACTGCTATGAATACTTTGATCATTACAGAGAATTCATTGCCTGCCTGGTGAACACAGGACTGGGGCATCTGCTGCTGCAGGCCCTGGACAGTTATATCCTTGATACCTATTATACGGAAGATAAAGGCCGGGATTTCTATTACACGCTTCGTGCGTTCTCCGGTTCCCTCTACAATATCTACGTCACCTGGATCATGGAAAATTCCATGGAATCCGCTGAAGAGATCGTATCCATTATCTGTCAGATCTATTCCTGATCATGATAACAATCAGCAAAGGACTGCGCAAAAATACGCAGTCCCTTTTTATTTTTATCTCTGATCCAACGGAACATATTCCAGTTCCTGCATCACGCTCTTATAAGCGGGACGGATGATCTTATCCATATTGATCAATTCTTCAATACGATGCGCACTCCATCCCACGATTCTTGCGATGGCAAAAATCGGTGTATATAACTCCAGTGGAATCTCCAGCATGCTGTACACGAATCCGCTGTAAAAATCGACATTGGCGCTGACGCCCTTATAGATCCTGGACTTCTGGGAGATGACCTCCGGTGCCATCCGTTCGATCATGGAATACAACGCGAAATCTTTATCCCTGCCCTTGGCTACTGCCAGCTTTTCTACGAAGCTTTTAAATACCTGGGCTCTGGGATCAGACAGGGAATAGACGGCATGCCCCATACCATAGATCAGTCCCTTGCCGTCAAAGGCTTCCTTGTTCAGAATCTTGTTCAGATAAGCTCTTACCGCATCCTCATCGGTCCAGTCGGACACATGGGCTTCGATATCCCGCATCATCTCTACGACCTTGATATTGGCACCACCGTGCTTGGGTCCCTTCAGAGACGAAAGCGCTGCTGCCACTACGGAATATGTATCGGATCCGGAAGAGGTTACGACTCTGGTAGTGAAGGTGGAGTTATTACCGCCGCCATGCTCCATATGCAGCACCAGTGCGGTATCCAGTACTTTGGCCTCCAGTTCGGTATATTGTTTGTCGGGACGAAGCATCATCAGCAGATTCTCTGCTGTGGAAAGCTTCTTCTGCGGACGATGTATGTACATACTCTCATCATTGGAATAGTGATTATATGCATGGTAGCCGTAGACTGCCAGCATAGGGAACACAGCGATCAGTCCCAGACACTGTCTTAATACATTTTCAATGGAAGTATCGCTGCAATTTTTATCATAGGAAGCCAGTGTCAGAACACTCCTGGTCAGGGAATTCATGATGTCACTGCTGGGAGCTTTCATGATGACATCTCTGGTGAAGTTGGTTGGTAAGGTTCTGCTGGATGCCAGAATATCGTTAAAATGCTTCAGTTCGTCGCGATTCGGCAGCTTACCGAACAAAAGTAAATAAGCCACCTCTTCAAATCCGAAATGATCCCCGCGGAATCCGTTGACCAGTTCGATACAGTCATAACCGCGATACCACAACTTACCTTCACAGGGTATCTTTTTGCCATCCTCCATTTTGAAGGATTCGATCCGTGAAATATTGGTAAGGCCTGCGACTACGCCATTACCGTTCTTATCACGTAATCCCCTCTGCACACCGTATTCGTCGAACATCTGCGGTTCCAATCTATCTGCCGCTCTGCACAGGCCGGCATGTTCCAACATATACTCTTCGTTTTTCTTCATCCAAATACCTTCCTTTCCCTCACATTTATATATATGATACCAGGGTCAAAAGGTCTAAGCCCGCATGAGCTTGCTCATAAGTGGGTGAAAGACCTTGGGACCCGCC
>UMIB01029638.1_pt1 | contig 80271 bp, 52 predicted proteins | sample 1965641 | NCBI WGS metagenome assembly UMIB01 (sample SAMEA4836110, study PRJEB28245) | human gut metagenome | biome: gut microbiome; material: fecal sample | place: Denmark | collected 2008
TAGGTTGTTACAAGTTGTAAAAGTTGTTCAAGTTGTTTTCCATCCTCAGCAGGGATTATCCAATGCGAAGCGTTCCATTTCATAGTACCCTTTCTCGCCATGGTAAAACTCGAGCAAGATCGGTTCTGCGCATGGCTTGTCGAAAGCGTTGTATTTTGTTGTTTACCTTGCAGCAGGATGTTAATGCCCGATTTAACATTATTAAATACAAATATGTCAAAGAAATCCACTTTTGCTTAATTTTACTCGCTAAAAAGTTTGTATTATCAATGATTATTCGTACCTTTGCATCGTCAGTTCCCACCAAGCCTCTCAACGATGCTCAAATGCGTGGGGCTTTTTTGTATATATAAGTTTACTCACAAAATACGATAATGGAAAGATTACCGCACTTCATGAAACATTATATGACAGAGGCAGACTTGATGGTTCTGTTGAAAAGTCGTGGGCTTGTTATTTCCGATGAAGCCAAAGCGGTACGATATTTGGAGAGCATCGGGTACTATCGTCTTTCCGCTTATATGTACCCATTCTTGAAAGTTCCAAAGGAAACTCATCAGTATAAAGATGGTACAACTTTCCAACAAGTGTTGAATCTCTATCGCTTCGACAAGAAATTGCGTATGCTTCTTCTCAATGAGATTGAGAAAGTAGAGATAGCTATTCGTCGTGCCATTATGAACATTCCTGTGCAGATGACAGGAGATACTTATTGGCTGACAAATTCTGTTCACTTTGCCAACCAAAGAACTTTTCAAGAAACAAAGAACACCATCGATAGAGAATATACAAAATCAACAGAAGAATTTATCAAGCATTTCAAGAACAGCTATTGCGACCCATATCCTCCATCATGGATTTTGGGTGAGTTGCTGACGATGGGCAATGTGAATATGATTTACCGTAATCTGAAAGCAGACAAGATACGCAAGCGTATCTCTCATTATTTCGGCTTGCAACCTATCGTCTTGGAATCTTGGATAACATCTTTGACTTTGTTGCGAAATGCCTGTTGTCATCATTCAAGGGTGTGGAACAAGGTAAGTTCCATTATGCCTGTTACTCCAAGAAGAATTACTCATCCATGGATTATCCTGCCGGCAAACCCTCAAAGAGTGTATTTCACAATCTGTATCATCAAGTATTTCCTTGACATCATATCACCCAACAATGATATGTTGGGAAAGATGGACACGCTATTTTCCAATTATCCAGAGATAGATCTGGCAGCTCTTGGATTTCCAAATGAATGGGAGAGCGAACCGTTATGGGCACAACAGATGTAAGTGTTCTTACTCGAAGAATTCAAGAATTGGAAAAGGAAAACGCCAGACTTAAAGCAATTCTTGATAAGAACGGGATTGAATATGAAAGTTTTGAATCAAAAACCTGCGAAACTAATCATTTAGGAGCCACAGTTGTTTCTACACATCAATTAACTTTACAGGAGAAAGTCGCCTTGTTTCAAAGTCTGTTCCAAGGTCGTGAAGATGTGTTTGCCAGGCGTTGGTATAGTAGTACGACTCAAAAGTCAGGCTATCAACCTGTATGCACGAGGGAGTGGAATCGTGAATTTTGCGACAAGCGAAAGTACAAATGTGCGGATTGTCCCAACAGGCAATTCGCTCCTTTGGCATACAACGACTTTTTCAATCATCTTGCAGGAAAGGATGCATGGGGACGTGATGTTATAGGACTTTATCCAATACGAAAGGACAACACTTGCAGTTTCCTTTGTACAGACTTTGATGACAAGAGTTGTGAGCATGGCTATAAGAATGATGTACTTGCCTTTGTAAATGTTTGCAAAACTTGGAATGTACCTTGCTACATCGAACGCTCACGTTCTGGCAATGGTGCTCACGCATGGATTTTTTTTGATACACCAGTAACTGCTTTCAAGGCACGCAAGTTGGGAAATGCCATTCTTACAGAAGCGATGAGTTGTGACGCTCACCTGTCTTTCAAGTCATACGACCGATTCTTTCCAAACCAAGACACCTTGCCCAAAGGAGGACTAGGCAATCTTGTAGCCTTGCCATTGCAGGGTATGGCTCGACGCAAAGGGAACAGTGTGTTCGTTGATGAAGACTTCAATGCGTATGCCGACCAATGGGAAATGTTGTCGCAAATCCATAAGCTATCAGAGGTAGAACTTGATTTGTTATTACAGCTGCATGCAGTGCCAACATTAGGAGAACTATCAAAGACCTGCGAGGAGAAACCTTGGGAGATTCCTCATATGGATGCTGCGCAATCTGAAGACTATCCAAAACAAATCGTTCTGACAAGAGCGAATATGCTTTATGTTCCTTTAGCAAGTCTATCTGCCAAATGTGTGAATGTTTTTAAGCGCATAGCTGCTTTCCGTAATCCGGAGTTTTATGAGAAGCAAGGCATGCGCCTTTCTACCTATAATATCCCTCGCATCATTTCATGTTCGGAAATGACGGATGATTATCTCGCCCTTCCTCGTGGGTGTGAAGATGCTGTTAGTAGTATTCTAACCCAACATGGAGTAAAGGTGGCGATCTCAGACAAAACAAATCATGGGCATAATATCAATGTTACATTCAGAGGATCTCTTCGGGAAGAACAGCAAAATGCAATGGAAGCTTTTGCTGGGCATAATATAGGAACATTATCAGCAACAACAGCTTTTGGAAAGACAGTGTTTGCCATCGGAATGCTTGCAAGGAGAAAGGTGAACACCTTAATTCTTGTTCATAACAAGGCATTGCTGGAACAATGGAAAGAACGGTTGGAAACCTTCCTCAAGATAGATGAGACCATCGAAGAGCCAGCAGCCAAACGAGGAAGGAAAAAGAATTCTTCGGTCATTGGTTGCTTATATGCAGGCAAGAACACGTTGCATGGCATCATTGATATAGCTTTGATACAATCTTGTTTTAGCGATGGTGAAGTGAAGTCTTTTGTCAAAGATTACGGTATGGTGATAGTAGATGAATGTCATCATGTATCCTCTGTCAGCTTCGAGCAAGTGCTTCGACAAGTAACAGCTACATACGTATATGGTTTGACAGCAACTCCTATCAGAAAGGATGGACATCAACCTATTATTTTCATGCAATGCGGAAAGATAAGATTCACAGCTGATGCCAAGAGCCAAATGGAAAATCAAACATTTAAACGTTTATTGATTCCAAGGTTTACATCATTCCGAAACATTTCGTCAGATACCAAGACTTACGTTCAGGTTACACAAGACTTGTCCGAAGATAAGGTTAGGAATGAGTTCATCGTAGAAGATGTAAGAATTGCCATTCAAGAAGGTCGTACCCCATTGGTATTAACCACTCGCACAGCTCATGTCAAGGCGTTGGTACAAATGCTTATTCCATTTGCAGACCATGTCATTCAACTCATTGGAGCTGACTCTGCTAAAGAAAAGCGTCTTGCATTACAAAATCTACAGTCAATGCCCACATCAGAATCACTTGTGATTGTGGCTACAGGTAAGTATGTCGGAGAAGGCTTTGATTATCCTCGCCTTGATACACTGTTCCTTACTATGCCTATAGCTTGGAAAGGAAACGTGGAGCAATATGCCGGGCGTTTGCATAGGGAATACGCAGGAAAGAACGAAGTGCGTATTTATGATTATGTGGATGTTCATGTCCCACTTTGTGACTCTATGTATCGTAAACGGCTGAAAGGGTATTTAAGAGCAGGATACGGAAAGTATGTGACATCATTCACACTTGGCAAAAATCCTCAAGAACTGATATATGAACGAAACAATTACGAAGCGACATTTCGGAATGATTTGGCAGAAGCCCAGCATTCTGTCATCATCGCTGTCCCCAAAATAAAGTTCAAATACAAGCCCGTTATCATGTCAACACTTGCAAACATTATTCATGATGGTGTTACTGTGGCTGTACATATCAAAGAGGAAGGGGCTAATGAGATAGAACTTAAAAATACAGGAATGGATGTGGTGTGCAACAAGGAACAAACTCTGCAATGCGCCATCATAGACAAATCTATTGTCTGGTATGGGAACATAAACTTCTTTGGTTACAATTCGGAGACAAACAATGTTATGCGAATCGCTGACCACAAAATAGCCAACGAAATGATAGAAATACTATACTCAGACACTGGAAATGACGCAAATGGAGGTTAAATACGTTAAATCTTCACCTTTTTTGTATCTAAACAGAATCCATATTGCCACTTTTCTACCGTTTAGAGCGTATAATACTGATAATCAACTAATAATAGATACTATGTATGTGAAGGTTTGACAAGCCTAACACTTTCTCCCAGCCTCACCTTTATGGACTCCGGAGCCTTTGCCTATTGCAGCAATTTATCTACCCTGATCATTCCTTCGGGACTCACATCGCTCAGCACATTGAATGAAGGTAGCATTTTCGAAGGATCTGGCATAAAAGCCGTCTATGTCGCTTGGCAGGCTCCCGTTCCTGCGGGTCAATTCTTCAAAGGTCTCGATTTGAGTCAGGCCACATTGTATGTACCTCAGGGGACAAGACAGGATTACTGGGTTGCAGCGGTTTGGGAAGACTTTGGCGACATCCAAGAGTATGAGGTTTCAGCCGTCAACCAGCCTGCCCACCATAGCGAGGCTCAGGAAGTCCCTCGCAACTCCTTGGACGGCCAACGCTTGACCACTCCCGTCAAGGGTCTCAACATCGTGAGGTATAGCGACGGCACCATCAAGAAAGAAGCCGTCCACTAACTATTTTCTCCCAGCTGGGCCACTCGGCAAGGGCGCGCAAGCAGCTCGTTCTTGCTGGGTTGGCTTGCTGCAGACAAGCCTGCTTACACTTCCTCCCAATCGACCACTCCCTACCCCTTTGTCGCCCAGTTCTATGGCCAGCACCACAAATGGTCGCTTGTCAGCCCTGAAGGGTTCAGCGCATTGCCCGTCTCTGAAAGGTTCTGTTACGACGCCCCACTGATTACCGAGCGCAGCTTACCTTGTGTGTCACCCGTGCAAGTTTACGTCTAAGTTTTCATACCCCCATGCTTTCCCTCGTTTACTTAGGCTCCACTAATTTACATGCTAAAAGTTATACCATCCTCAGTGTCCCATTCTTGAAGTATCTACAGCCTTTACGTTCTTTTCCTTGTAGCCACCAAACTTATAGATAACTGCAAAAGTGACAGATGCCCAGTTGAAATTTATCTTCATACGGTAGTCTTGGTTGCCTTGCACGGAGCGAGTGTCGAACCGGTTGTTGAAGATGTTGCTGCCATTGAGACGCATGCCCCATTTCCCGTCATGCGAAGACCATTGCAGCTTGGCATCCATCCTGAATATGGGACTACAGCGAGATTATCCGTTCTCTCATGAGTATCTACTTCTGTGGTGGTAGCCTCGCAGTTGTCCGTGGCAAACTGGTATGACGTGATGAAGGCAAACACCACCGCGGCAGATACTATCCTTGATAGGTTAGTACACGCAGGTGTGCGCTTTGAGTTGAAAGGTACCTCTCTGCGCCAAAAAGTTTGTGGCAAAGTAAAGGCAGACCTCTTCATTCATTAATAGAAATAATACGATAAGGCCACTGGGAGTAAGAGGATTAACGATCCTTTGGTCTCGATGGTCTTTGTCGTAAATGATTTTCAAACTTGCCAGTTTTGTTTGTTCGCTATTTTGATAAGTCAGAGCCTGTATCTCTTGGCTGCTGGTAGAGATGAGAGATAACAATCTTTGGGTGGATAAAACTGGGGGAAGGGCATGAGGAAAGGCCGCAATGAAGGTTTTTGGCCTGGGATGGGCTTTGTTAAATGGATACGGACAAATAGTTAATGGGGCGTTAATTCGTGCTAATCGACTTGCATTCGGCTGGGCGGAAGGTTATCTTTGTATAGGTGCTGCGTCAGGGCAAATGGCGAACCAGGCTTCTTGGCATAAACGACAGGAAGAGGTGGGTGGTTGGAATGTAAAATATAATCAAAAGAAACAATGATGAAAAAGTTTAATTTCTTATCAATCTCTTCGAGTGGGAGTCGGAAAAGACCGTTCTCGTATCGGTCTCGTATCAAACCCGTATTGTTTCCGTATCGATCCCGTATCGTTCTCCTATCGTTCTCCTATCGTTCTCCTATCATTCTCGCTTCCAGAAGCGGAAACAATACGGAAACAATACGGAAACAACACAAGGTCGATATATGCTGGAAGGGAGGACGATACGTGATGGATACATGGTGGGTACATGGCGGAAACTCTGTTTGCCATTTCCTACAAAGTTGTATTTCTCATCGATGAGGAAGTCGGAGACGGGGGAGATAGTGACGTAGCAGAGAGATGAGGTCTGGTTGATAGGTGGAATAGTGAAGCATGTGGAGAATTTGAGCGATGAGAAGACCATCCAGGCTATCCAGGAGAATCCGTACATGCAGTATCTGCTTGGGCTTTCCAAGTTCACGGAAAAGCCCGTGTTCGTACCCGAATTGTTCGTTTTGATCCGCAAGCGCCTTGACCAGGACTTCTTCAGCTTGCTTCTTCGCTAAAAACGCAAGGAAGTTCCTAAGGGGATTTCTTGGTCTCGTTTTCGCAAAAACAGGCTTGGAGACCCTCAAAAAGAGAATTCTCAGCACCATCGACGACCTCGTGGGAGTTTACCCTCGCCACAAGTCAGCTGTGCCAGGATAAATTAGCGGACCTTATTTAGCCTTTCTGAACATGCCTGAGACCCACCGTCATGATACGTGGCGTCTTGCCGCGCAATGTTACATTGTTACATTGTTACATTTACGATTTCAGTACTCACATAGACGCTCAAATACCTGACATCCCCCACCAACCAAAGCATTGGGACGGTGGGGGATGAGAAAGCGATCGGGCAAAGCTGAAGGCTCGGCCTATGAAAAAGAGCTGCGCCCTACTGACGCACGGTGGGCGTGAAGCGCAGCGTATAGGAGAGCTGTCCGCTGGTGGGACAGAGATACGGGTCGAGGCAACCGTCGCCGCCACAAGAGTTATTGCCCAGGCCGCGCTGGAAGGCGTCGAAGTGGGCAAAGACCGTCTCGCTGCGCACCAGGTCGTACCAATGGGTCGCATCGCGCCAAAGCTGGTCCGCAGGGTCGCACCACTGTCGCTCGTCGTAGTGGGAGAGCGAGAAGGCCACCCTACCCTCCGTGACCACGGAGAGGCGGAGCCCGTTGGCATGGTCGAGGATGAGGTCGCGCAGATCTTGGTGGTCGCCAAAGGTCTGGGGATGGACGTTCTCGTCGATCATCTCATCGACCGTCGTGGTGTAGCGACCGAGATAGGAACCCGTCATGCGATCGACATAGTTGGACCACGGACCGCGGCCGTAGTAAGCCACCTGGTCGAAGCCTGCCAGCTCCATGCCCAGGCCCAGGCGGCGCGTGGGGCCAGTCGGCGAGAAGACCACCTGTAGATCGACCACGCCATCAGGATAGAGCGTGTAGCGGGAGGTGTAGAGACAGTTGGCGGCGCGGCCCTCCACGGTGACCGTATAGTCCTTTTCGTCACCACCCTGAGTGACGATGCGCGTCTCGGCCTCGCTGACCATCGGCATCTGCTGCAACTCCTGGCTGCGGTCGTTGTCGATGTCGCGCATGCTGTTGAAGTCGGGGCCCTTCACCATCACGGCGCGCCCGTCGAAGGTCCATGAGACCAACTTGCCCGAGTCGTCAAACTGGAGGGAGAAGGGCCTGCCCTCCTGCGTCGTACCGGTGTAGAGACGGCGCTTCGCATCGGCCTCGATACGCCCGCCATGGACCTCGTGGGCGGCAAGGGGCGCGCGCGGCTGCAGGATCATCTCGCCCTCGGCGACGGGGTAGCCCTGGTCGGCCCAGGAGGTGGCCGCCTTGAGACGCAGGGAGAGGTGGAGTACATACTCCGCACCTGTGTCGAGGACGCTATGGTAAGGCACGGCGATTTGTGCCGACTCACCCGCTGGCACGGCGGGGAGAGGAAGCGTCTGCTGCTCCACGACGTAGCCATCACGCAGAAGCTGATAGGAAAGGTCGTAGAGGTCGGACAAGTCAGAGAAGGCCAACTTGTTGCGGAGCGTAAAGGAGCGCGTCGCAGCGTTCCAGTCGGAGAAAGCGGCAGGAGCATAGACTGCCTTCACCTCGGTCAGTTTGGCCGTCCACGCACGGTCGGGCGTGATGATTCCGTTGTTGAGGAAATTGCCCTGGAAGCCGTCGCCGACAAACTCGGTGGGATTGTAGTCGTAGCCCGCCACCCAGTTGTGGAAACCATTCTTCGTACGCACGCCACGCAGGAGGTCGGAAGGGCGATAGACAGACTGGTCCACCCAGTCCCAGATGCAGCCACCGATGATATAGTCGTTGTCCGGACGCTCGATGATGTCCCAGTAGTCCTGAAGGTTGCCGACGGCCTGGCCCATGGCATGGGCATACTCCGAGAAGATCATCGGACGGTCGTAGCCATAGGCAGGCTTATGGGCGTAGTCCTGGGCTTCGGCGACCGTGGGATACATCCGCGAGTTGAGGTCGCTACAAGGCGTCCCCTGGCTGCCCCACGGACTGCTATGAACGGGGCGTCCGTCGCCGTGGGCTGTGGCGAAGGCATAGGTGGCCTGGAGGTTTCTGCCGTCGCCGCTCTCATTGCCCAGACTCCAGAAGACGACGCTGGGATGGTTGCGGTCGCGCAGGACCATGCGCTCCGTGCGGTCGAGATAGGCCGTCCGCCACTCCTTGCGATCGGAGAGGTTGCCGCCCCGCTCGCCCGCATAGTGGCACTCCACGTCGGCCTCATCCATGACATAGAGACCGAAGGCGTCGAACATCGCGTACATCTTCGGCTGGCGGGGATAGTGGGAGGTGCGGACGGTGTTGACATTGGCCTGCTTCATCATCCGTACGTCCTGGAGCATCGTCGCCACGTCGATGGCGCGGCCATACTCGGGATGGGTGTCCTGGGTGTTGACACCCTTGAAGAGGACGCGGCGCCCGTTGATCGTCAGGTGGTGGCCCTCGGTGCGGATGGTGCGGAAACCATACTTCGTGGAGAAGGCCATCTCCTCGCGACCCTTCGCGTTGCGCTGCGACACCTCGATGGTGTAGAGATAGGGACTCTCAGCGGTCCAGGGATGGAGGTCCTTGAGATCAAAGCGAAGGGCCTCTGTGGCGGTCGTCGTGGACTGATAGACCCACTGGCGGCGCTGCACCTCCTGCCCCTCGGCGTCGCGAAGCACGGCCTCGATGGTCTTCTTAGCCTTGAGGCCGTCGCGGTTGTCCACGGTCAGCTGGAGGACCATTGCCCCCGAGGTGGCGTCGGCGCTGAGGAGGCCGTCGGTCTGCACGAAATGGTCACGGACGGCCACCCTCGGTGTGGCGTAGAGATAGACGTCGCGGTGGATGCCACTGAGGTGCCACATGTCCTGGCCCTCGATATAACTGCCGTCGCACCAGCGATAGACGCGCACGGAGAGCTGATTTTCTCCCTCGCGGAGAAAGCCGGAGAGGTCGAACTCGGCGTCGGTATTGGCGCTCTGCGTGTAGCCGACGTAGCGCCCGTTGACCCACACCACGCCAGCGGAGTAGAGGCCGTCGAAATGGAGGAAGACGCGCTGGTCGCGCCAGTCGGCGGGCAGCGTGAAGGTGCGACTGTAGAAGCCCGTAGCATTGTCGTCCTTGACATCAGCCTCGGCATGGCCCTCCTGGGCCAAGGGTGGATGATAGACGAAGGGATAGCCCACGTTGGTATAGACGGGATCGCCATAGCCCGCCATCTCCCACGACAGGGGGACGCGGATCTCGTCCCAGCCCTCGGCGTTGCAAGACTGGGCGACGAGGGTGTCGGTGTTGGCCGGACCTTGGGGCGTGCCGGCGACATAGCGAAACTTCCACGTGCCGTTGAGCGACAGGTAGCGGCTGCTCTGCGGGGTGGTCCAGGGCTGGGAGTAGAAGGTCGTGTCCTGGCGCATCGCCTCGGTGGAAGCGTAGGGGATATAGGTGGCATGGGCTGCCTCCTTGTGATCGCCGACCTTCTCGGGATTGCTGATCCAGGAGACGTCGAAGCCCGCAGACTGGTCTTGCGGATCGCGGTCGGGCACGGTGGCGACGGCGGTCTCCCAGCCGAAGAGGGCCAGAAGGGCCGCCGCGACCATGCGGTGGTTAGGATTGGATTGACTCATATTGGGTTGTGTCTGATGATTGTATTCGAAAAAAGATCATGTCATGGACGAGCTGGGCGCACGCTGGTGGTCAGCGAAGCCGCCTGGAGGTCAGGGGCAAGAGCCTTGACCTGGACGGGTTTCTGGGGGTTCTTGACGCGCAGGATGACCATGGCCTTGCCGAAGAAGGCCTTGCGATGGTCGGACTTGAAGCGCTCGGTGGAAAACTGGCTGCCATTATCGACGCCGATAACGTCGGCATTCTCGGCAGAGAAATAGATCTCGTTTTCGGCCCAGGGGCAGAGCGTGCCCTCGCGGTCGGTGACTTCGGCAGCGACAAAGATCGTATGCTCGCCCTGATAGTCGGCGGCAAGGCGGATCTTCTCGGCGCCACCTGCCGTGCGGATTGTCTCGGAACGCACCTCGCGGCCCTGCTGGCGAGCCACGACACGCACCTCGCCAGGCTCAAACTGCACGCGCCACATCACATGATATTGGTGGTCGTCCTGCTTGCGGCGCACGCCCTGGCTGCGCCCGTTGATGAAGAGTTCCACCTCGTCGGCCTGGTTGTAGTAGCACCACAGGTCGATAGTCTGTCCGGGCAACCAGTTCCAGTGGGGGAAGAGATGGAGGACCGGCTGGTCCGTCCACTCGCTCTGGTACATATAATAAATGTCCTTCGGGAATCCGGCCAGGTCGATGATGCCAAAATAGCTGCTTCGCGCCGGATAGCCATAGGGGGTGGGCTCGCCGATATAGTCCCATCCTGTCCAAATAAACTGTCCGGCACAGTAGGGAGTGTGCTTCACGACCTCCCAGGTCTCCTCATGGGTAGAGGACCAAGGGGCGTGGGCGTTGTCATAGGCCGAGCACATCATCGTGGGGTCGGCATAGGGCAGGTCCCAGCGCTGCGGCAGCACGAGGACGCTATCCGAGGGCATGCGGTAGTAGCCGCGCGTCTGCAGGGCGGAGACACTCTCGGTGAAGAGGAAGGGCTTGCCGGGGAAGTTCTTGGGCACGTCCTTCACCCACTGGTGGTGGTAGTTGAAACCGACGAGGTCGATGGCGCCCGACTTGAAGAGGTGGTTATCAGGGGAAGGTTCGTTACAGCCCGCCGTGATGGGACGCGTGGTGTCGTAGCGCTTGATGATGTCAGCGAGATGGATCGTGAGGAGCGAGTTGGGCGAAAGGTCGTCGCCATGGGCGAGCGTAGAAGCGTCGTGGCCCGCGTTGAGGATGAGGTTGGCCTCCTCCAGCGTCAGTTCATCTGCGTCGGCTCCGGACCACTGTTCCAGTACCTCGTTGCCAATGCTCCAGACGAGCACGCAGGGATGGTTGCGGTCACGAAGCACCAGGTCGGAGAGGTCGCGCTCGTGCCACTGATCGAAGAAGCGCGCATAGTCGTTCTTGGTCTTTCTGCGGCGCCACATGTCGAAACTCTCATCCATGACGACCAGGCCCATCGTGTCGCACATCGCAAGCAACTCAGGAGCGGGCGGGTTGTGGCTGCTGCGGACGGCGTTGACACCCATGGCCTTCAGCCGCGTGAGCTTGTGGTGGAGAGCATCCTCGTCGAGGGCAGCGCCCAAGGCACCAAAATCGTGATGCTCGCAGACGCCATTGATCTTCACGTTGCGGCCATTGAGCCAGAAGCCTGTCTCGGCGTCGAAGCGGAAGGTGCGGAAGGCTGTGGGCGTGGAGACGCGATCGACGACCTTGCCGCCAACGACCACTTCCGTTACCACTTGGTAGACGTGACCCTGGTAGATATCCCACAGCAAGGGCTTCCTCACGGTGAGCACCTGGCCCTGGCAGCGGCCTTCGTGGCGGGCCACGACACGACCGTTGGGGTCGAGGAGCTGATGGCGCACCTTCACCTGTGGGGCCTTCGGACCATCGTTGTGCAGCGCCACATCGACCCTCACCTCCCAGGTGTCGCCCTTGCGCCACTGGGCCACGGCGTGGACGCCCCACTGGGCCACGCGCAGGGGCGAGGCAGTGGTGAGCCACACATGACGATAGATGCCGCAGCCAGAATACCAACGACTGTTGGGCTGGTCGCTATTATCGACACGGACGGCCAGGACGTTCTCTCCCGACCGGTCGAGATAGGGGGTGAGGTCGTACTCGAAGGTGGAGTAGCCATAGGGGCGCGTGCCCAGGGCGTGGCCGTTGACATAGACCGTGGCGTTCATATAGACGCCGTCGAAGGTGACGAGGACGCGATCGTCGGACGAGCCTGCGGGCAGGCGGAAATGCTTTCTGTACCAACCTACGCCGCCGGGAAGCGCGCCGCCACTGGCGCCACTGGGGTTGCCAACATAGAAGTCGCCTTCGATAGCCCAGTCGTGGGGCAAGGAGAGACGGCGCCAACCACGGTCGTCATAGGACGGGGAGGCCATCGTGGAATCGTCGCCGAGAACAAAGAGCCAGTCGGCGTCAAACTGGATGCGCGTGCGGGCCTGTCCTGCGAGGGAAAACAGGAGGAAAAGGAGTAAGAGGGGTATTTTCTTCATATCTATTGTGTTTTGTTATACGAATACTTCCGTGCTGCAAGATCTCCCGGCCAGAGGACTTGGCAGCGCGCTATCTTGTGCCTATCTTATGTCTTTGCAAAGGTAGGCATTTTTCTGCAGAAAGCCGACAGGCGGCAGGACCTTTATAGCGGATCAACATCATAATAGATCTGCAGGGCGCCATAGGTCTTGGCCCGTAGCATCGCCGACTGCACCTCGCGCAGACACTGGCGCACGCGCCGCAGGTCGATGCCCAACTCGAGTTTGAGCATCAACTTGCGGATATGGAGGGTCTTCACCCGGGCCACGGAGGGCTTGTCGGGCCCGAGCACGCGGTCGCCAAAGATCTGGCAAAGGCGGGAGCCCATCTCCATGGAGGCTGACTCGACGGTGCGCTCCTGGCGGTGCTTGAGGTAGATATAGGTAAGGTGGGTGAAGGGGGGATAGCGGAAGAGGCGGCGCTCCTCGAACAACTGGTCGTAGAACGCGCGGTAGTCGTGGCGCACGACCTGCTGGATGACGGGGGAATCGGGCTGGCTGGTCTGCAAGATGACCAGGCCCTGCTGATCGCCCTTCCTGCCGGCCCGGCCGCTCACCTGCGAGAGCATGGCAAAAGCCTGCTCGTAGGCACGGAAGTCGGGAATGTTGAGCATGGCGTCGGCATAGAGGATGCCCACGACGCCGACATGGTCGAAGTCGAGGCCCTTGGTCACCATCTGCGTGCCGACGAGCACGTTGGTCTTGCCCTGGGCAAAGCTGTTGATGATGCGCTCGTAGGCGTTCTTCGTGCGTGTCGTATCAAGGTCCATCCGCGCGATCTTCGCCTCAGGCACGAGAGCCTGCAACTCGTCCTCGACGCGCTCCGTACCGAAGCCGCGGCCGCGGATGTCGTGGCTCTCGCAGTTGGGACAGACGGTGGGCACGCGCAAGACATAGCCGCAATAGTGGCAGGTGAGCAGGCCCATGGTCTTATGATAGGTCAGCGACACGTCACAATGGGGACACTTCGGGGTCCAGCCACAGACATGACACTCCACCCTCGGGGCGAAGCCGCGGCGATTCTGAAACAGGATGGCTTGTTTGCCGCTGGCCAAGGCGGCGCGGATGGCGGCCAGAAGGCGCGGTGAGAAGTGGCCGGTCATCATCTTGCGGCGGCGCAAGTCTTTGACATCGACGACCTCGACGGCAGGCAACGCCATGTCCTGATAGCGCTTGTCGAGGCGGACGTAGCCATACTTGCCGGTCTGGGCGTTCCAATAGCTCTCGCTCGAAGGGGTCGCCGTGCCCAGCAGGACCTTGGCTCCGCAGAGCTTGGCCAGGATGATGGCGGCGGAGCGGGCATGGTAGCGTGGCGCAGGGTCCATCTGCTTGAAACTCTGCTCGTGCTCCTCATCAACGATGACGAGGCCCAGTCGCTGGAAGGGCAGGAAGAGGGCGCTTCGGGCGCCAAGGATGACGTCGTAGGGATGGTCGGAGAGCTGGCGCTTCCAGATCTCCACGCGCTCCGCGTCGCTATAGCGGGAATGGTAGATGCCGAGGCGGTCGCCAAAGACTCGACGAAGGCGCTGCATCATCTGCACCGTAAGGGCAATCTCGGGCAGGAGGTAGAGCACCTGGCGGCCCTCGTCGAGGGCGCGCTGAATGAGGTGGATATAGATCTCGGTCTTGCCGCTCGATGTGACGCCGTGAAGAAGCGTGATATCCTTCGACATTTGCTGAACGAGGATTTGGTTGTAGGCGTCGGCCTGGGCCTCGCTGAGGGGCTTGATGTGCTCGGGATGGGGCATCCCGCCGAGGGGGATGCGGCCTACTTCCTTCTCGTACTGCCGCAAGATCCTACGGTCCAAAAACTGGCGGAGGACAGTGGTGGTGCAGTGGGCCTCGTTCATCAGTTCCTCGCGGGTGATCTCGCGCTGGGGCACAGGATTCTCTTCGCTGACGCTGGCCAGCTCCAGATAGACGCGGAGGACCTTCTGCTGGGCAGGAGCGCGCTGGAGCATGGCCTGGGCAGCACGGAGGGCCTGCGCCGAACGGAAGTCGTCGGCAAGCACGACGTAGGTCTCGGTCTTGGGACGATAGTCGTCCTCGGCCTTGAGACCGGACGGGAGGGCGGCCTTATAGACGTCGCCAATGGGCGAAAGGTAGTAGTCGGCTATCCACTGCCATAGGCGCAACTGCTGGGGCAGGAGCACGGGACCCGGGTCCATCATCTCGACAATAGACTTCACGCCCTCCTTGCCTGTCTTGAGCCCTGCGGGCACCTGGTCGTGGAGAGCTGCGACAAGGCCAGTGTAGGTTTTGGTCTTGCCCAACGGCACACGCACGCGGCAACCAGGCTGCAGACGCGGGGCCAACGTGTCGGGAACGCAATAGGTGAAGTAGCCCTCCAAGGGCAATGGTAGGATGATGTCGGCGTAAGTCATGGCGCAAAGTTACGCAATTATTTTGCAATCCTCACCAAAATATCGTACTTTTGCACGGAGCAAGCGGTCTGCACGAGAAGACAATTGCTTTTGCCCACAACATAAGACGATCGTTTCGCCAATAGAAATAAGTCGATCGCTTTGCTGACAGAAAACAGACTATCATTTCACTAATAAGGATAAGACAATGGACAATGAAGTATTGAAAGCTATACGGGAGCGCCGCAGCCTGCGCCGCTTCAAGGGGGAACAGGTCGGCGACGACGCCCTGAAGGCCGTGCTCGAGGCAGGCACATGGGCTCCTACGGCCTTCGGCAAGCAGGACCCGTGGATCGTGGCGGTACAGAACGAAGCGCTGCGGGCCCGACTGACGGCGATGAATGCCCGCGTGATGGGAACGGAGAGTGACCCCTACTATGGTGCGCCGACCGTAGTGCTGGTCTTTGCCAGCGCAGACAGTCCCAACAAGGACCGCGACGGTTCGCTCGTACTGGGATCGATGATGGTTGCCGCTCACAGTGTAGGACTGGCCTCTTGCTGGATCAACCGCGAGGACGCCATGTTTGCCACCGAGGAGGGAAAGGCGCTGATGCGTGAACTCCAGTTGCCCGAGGGACTCGCTGGCGTAGGAGCACTCGCCCTGGGCTATCCCGACGCAGAACCGAAGGCTGCCAAGCCGCGCAAGAAGGACTACTATCGCATCGTGAAATAGCACACGGCGAAGACCTTAAAAAAACGTAAAAAGCCTTAGCCGCTGGGGTTTTCAAGGGGCAAAGGGCGGATAGGTGCGGAAAAATTCGTACTTTTGCAAATGTATTTGAGGTAATATTTATTTCGACGCATCATTTATTAAACAATAGAGAAATATGAAGAGAATTGTATTGGTACGCCACGGCGAGAGCCAGTGGAACATGGAAAACCGCTTCACCGGTTGGACCAACGTTGACTTGACTGAGAAGGGCAAGGAGGAGGCTTTCGCCGCCGGAAGACTGCTCAAGGAGAATGGTTTTCACTTTGATATCGCATATACTTCCTATCTGAAGCGCGCCGTGAAGACGCTGAACAACGTGCTCGACGCTATGGACGAGGACTGGATCCCCGTGGAGAAGAGCTGGCGCCTGAACGAGAAGCACTACGGTATGCTCCAGGGCCTGAACAAGGCTGAGACCGCGGCCAAGTATGGCGACGAGCAGGTGCTGCAGTGGCGTCGTAGCTTCGACGTGGCTCCCCACGAGTTGCCCGCCGACGGCATCGGCAGCGCACTGACGGATCCGCGCTACGCCCTCGTGCCGGAGGACTATCTCCCGACAACGGAGAGCCTGAAGGACGCCATCGAGCGTGTGATGCCTTACTGGGAGTGCACGATCTTCCCGAAGCTCAAAGAGGTGGACTGCATCATCGTGGCTGCCCACGGCAATAGCTTGCGCGGTATCGTGAAGCACCTCAAGGGCATCAGCGACAGCGAGATCACGAAGCTCAACATCCCGACGGCTACCCCGTACGTATTCGAGTTTGACGACAAGCTCCAGCTCGTGAAGGATTACTACCTCGGCGACGCCGACGAGATCGCTCGCAAGCAGCAGGCAGTGGCCAACCAGGGCAAGGCCAAATAATCTCGGCCCCTCTTTTTTCATAGACGCAACAACGGGCGGCAGGTCATACGACTTGCCGCCCGCTTTGTTTCTGCTCCTTTTCTGCCCTTCTGTTACCTATACAAAAAGCCCTGGATGGACGGACTGGTGTGAGAGATAAGCGTTATACAAAGCCCTGTTATTAAACAGAAGAGGATAAAAAAAGGGCGTTCCACGAAGACCTCATAGAGAAGTCCTGCGAAACGCCCCGGCTATATTACCTAAAGTACATTCTTACTTTAGCATGTTGTGCCTTCAAGTTTAGAAGACGAACTGCACGCGAGCCTGAACCATGTGGAAGTTCTTGTCGTATGCGTACTTGTCCTTAGACAAGTTGGAGTAGGTGTAGTCGAGCATAGCCTGGACGAAACGGTTGAAGCTGTAGTTCACACCGAGGGTCCAAGAGCGGACGGCACCACCACCAACGCTGCTTGACTTGTAAGGATAGTCGGCCATCATACCATCAGGATAGTACTGGTCGCGACCTGCGCTGTAGTACTCGCCAGCGTTGATGTCGTTGAGACCCGTGTAGTTGAAGCGGCCCACGATCTCCAAAGAACGGCCAGAGAGACCCTTCAAGGTACCGTTGCGGCTATCAAACTTGTAGGGGTTGCCAAAGATCATGTAGCCTGCCTCAACGTATCCACCGTGGAAGTTGTTGGAACGAAGCGGGTTGGCCGTGATCCAAGCATCGAGCGTACCCCAAGTATCAACGTTGTTGTTGCTTGCGTCGAAGAGCGTCTTGGAGTCGCGCTTCTTGGTGACGTGCTTGTAGAGATACTCACCACGAACGAAGAGCTTGTCGTTGTGATAGAGAGCCTCGGCACCAGCGTCGAGGACGTTCTCAGCCCAAGGCAGCTCGCAGCTTACGAAGCGCTCGTCCTCATCGACGAAGGTCTCCATGCTCTGACCCAGCTTGATGGTCTTCTTGAGAATGTTGTTCTCCGTCACACCACCACCCACGTGCTGGTAGCGGATGTTACCACCGATCATCAAGGTCTGCGTACCGTCGTTGATGGGACGATACTGGTAGCGCCCTGAGAGGACGATACCATTGAAGCCAGACTCGATCTTGTTGTACTGGTTCTCGGTCGTCACACCCTGATAGGCCATAAACTTGTCGTTGGTGAACTTGTAGGTGATACCCAGCTCACGACCCTCGCCGAGGGCGTTGGCAGCGCCGGCACGAGAGATGAAGTGGTAGCTACCGAGAGAGGTGTTGCGAGCCATGGAACCAGCGGCATTGTTGTAGTAACCCACCTGGATGTCATGGTTGCCACCCTTGTTGTCCTTCTGATTGTAGCGAAGGAAGATGTTCTTCTGAGAGAACTTGCCACCACCGAAACCGAAGTCTGCATAGAAGTACCAGTCCTGATAGGTCAGCGAAGTACGGATGCGGGCGTCAGCGATCGTAGCGCCAGACTGCATCGGCGTATAGTCGTTGTGGTACCATGCTGCGTCGGCCATGAAGCGGGCACCCACGGTGAAGTGGAGGTCTTCCTGCTCATTGTCGATAGTCACGGTCGGCTTGGAATCAAAGTCCTGCGCGTTGGCTGCCATGGCGCAAAGAGCGAACATGGGCAATATGATAAATTTCTTCATTGTATTTGTTTACTTATGAATGTTGGTAATATGACTTACTTAAACCACTACCTTTCGATTAGTAACCGAGCTCGTTGAGCACGTCGGCACCGTCGGGCACCACGTGGGGAGCCTGAGAGTTGTCATACTTCTGCTCCGGGTGGAACGGGTTGTGGAGCGTAGAGCTGCAACGGAAACCATTCTCGATCATGTAGCGGAGCGACATCTCAGAGTGGTTGGTGAAGAAACCGTCCATGTAGATCGGGTGGGTCTGCGGCGTGGTGAAGGTCGTGTAGGCCGTCGGCTGCACGGTGACACCCAGGAGGTCGTCAAACTGCGTGGCATTCTCACCCCAGAAGTTGACATAGTAACCCATGTAGCGGGCAGTCTGAGCATAGCTATCGAAAGAGTACGGGTGGTTGATCATACCGCTCTTGCGAATCATGTAAGCCATCCAGGGAGCGTTGAGCTCAGGATAGTTGTTGGGCGCACCCTCTACGCACGGGCCAATGATGTGGGCACCATGATCCTGGGCGTACTTGATGAAGGAAGCGTAGCCAGCAGGCGTGTCGTAGTTGAGGTCGGTAGAACCACCGTTGCTCAGCCACAGGAGGTAGCACATCGGGATCTGACCCTTGAAGACGTTGTAAGCACGGTTGAGGGCGTCGAAGGAGAAGGTCTGGAGGATCACCTTACCATTGGTCTTACCCACGTTGACGTGGCCGTTGACATAGAACGGGGTGCTCTCTGACTCCTTCTTGGTGATGATGTTCCAACCCCACTCGTCGAGGATGTTATAAACACGGATCTCGATGTCCTTCGGGTTCAACCAAGACTCCTTGAACTCGGGATAGATGCCCGGACGGTTGCCGTTGTCCTTGTCGTCAGCGACATAGGCGGTGCTACCGTTCTTGTCACCGAAGCTGTACTCCACGAAGTCCATGTACTTGCCGGCCTTGCTACCGACGGTGCTGGGATCGTCGCACTTCACGGCAGCCTTGGCAGCCTTGTAGATCTCCTCCAGCGTCATGTTCTTGTACTCGTCCTTGATCTTGTAGGTCAGCACGCGCTCGCCCTCGGCATTGCGGTTGAGCTTCTTACCCATAGCGTAGTTGATCTGATCCTGCAGGGCAGAGACATAGAGACCATTGCTATAGTGGATCGTGGGCACGCCATCAGCGTCGTAGGTGTAGTAACCATTGTGACCTGCGGCGAAGGAAGCACGGCCCAACTCGGGCGTGGCGTCGTTGAACCACTTACCAGCGTCGAGCATCAGGAGCTCAGCATAGTAGTAGGACATGGTGTAGTTGGCACGGAAATCGGCCACGTCACGCTGATACTGAGCCTCGATATCAGCCTCAGAGAAGTGCTGCGTACCGTCGTCATTGCGGAACGAGCGGTAGAAGTCCTTACGCTTGGTGGGCACATCGTCAGAGAAGACAGAAGCGATGTTGGTGGTACGCTTCAGGTTCTCGTCGTGGTTGGCGAGCACCACACCGTCCTTGGTCACCTGGAGGTCGCTCTCCAAGTAGTCGGCGCCCATATTGCGGGCCCAACGCCAGGCAGCCTCAGTCTCCTCAGGAGCCCAGTAGGTGGAACCACGGTGTGCCACGCAAGCATAGAGAGGCACATAGTCGCGCACCTTCGCCATCTCCGGCGAGATCTGCTGCACGTCGGTACGCTTGGCGTCAGTATTCACATTGGTGAATTGCTGCTCGTCAGAGCAAGAAGTAAAGGCAGTGAGCATAGCCATACCCACGAAGCCTAAACGGATAATTTGCTTTGTCATAAACAATTATTAATTGATGATATTGACTAAATGATTATTCTAAATGATAACGATCGCCAGTCTTTACTTGTTCTTCACAAGATACTGCTCCTTCTTGTAGGTGAGGGCCATGAAGAGAACGGAGAGCACGCAGGCGCCGATGAGGAGGACGAAGGTCCAGTCCCAGCCAGCAGCCTCAGCGACGTAGCCGATAACGACATTGGCCAGCAGAGCCGTACCGAGCACGTAGCCCATGAAGCCAGTCAGTCCGGCAGCGGTTCCTGCCACGTTCTTCGGAGCGAGGTCGAGGGCCTGGACACCGATGAGCATCACAGGACCATAGATGAAGAATCCGATACCGATCAGGCAACCAATGACGACATTGATATTAGTGAAGTTCTGCCAGTAGATGAAGATCAAGACTGCCACGACGGCCATGAAGAGGATGGTCGGCAAAGCACGACGACCGTGGAACACCTTATCGGACAACCAACCACAGATGATCGTACCAGGGATGGCAGCCATCTCGTAGGCGAAGTAGGCCCAGCCGGCCTCCTTGATATCGATGCCCTGCTCGGTGAGGATGGTAGGTGCCCAGTCGAGGCAACCGTAGCGCACCATATAGACGAAGGCATTGGCAAAGGCGATGTACCACAAGAACTTGTTGGTCAGCACCGTGCGGAAAATCTGACCCGTAGAGAGCACCTCCTCTGACTTCTCATCGTAGGTGTCGGCATAATCGTTGCGCCACTTCTCAATAGAGGGAAGACCGCAAGACTGAGGCGTATCGCGAATCATGCTATAGGCAATGATAGCGATCAGGATAGCAACAGCAGCGGGGAAGAGGTAAGTACCAATCAGGAAATAGGACTTCTCGTCAGCACCGTAGAACCATGATCCGAACCAAGCGGCTCCATAGACGGCCATCGGGCCTACAAGAGCACCACCGACGTTGTGGGCGCAGTTCCAGAAGGACATCCAGGTACCACGCTCCTTGATGGAGAACCAGTGGGTCATCACGCGGCCACACGGAGGCCAACCCATACCGTTGAACCAACCGACAAGGAAGTTCAAGACGGCCATCAAGGCAATTGCCAAGCCCTTGTTGTCAGCACCAATCCACTGCACCGGAACGATCATGAACATCATCGAGATGGCAGCGAGGATCAGACCCAGCGGCAGGAAGCGCTGTGCATTGCTGCGGTCGGAGATACTGGCCATGACAAACTTGGAGAAGCCATAGGCGATGGCGTTCATGGAGAGCACCACACCCAGCTCACCCTTCTCGAAGCCGAACGGCGCGAGCATCGGGATTGCCATGGAGAAGTTCTTGCGGACAATATAGAATCCCGCATAACCAATAAAGATACCGATGAAGACCTGCCAACGCAAGCGGCGGTATCGCTCATCTGCCTCGGAGCCTGTCTGCTCCGGCTTGAAAGCAGGAGGAGCCAAAAAATTCCACATAATAAATTTTATTTAAACATTAGTTATTCCGAATCTCAAAGGATCGTTGTATTCCTTAAAAAGCAACTTTTGCGCAAGCAAAAAGGGTAAATCATTTTACGCTTCAAAACCCAACGCCATGCTTTACGTTTGCAAAAGTACAATAGGACGGCGAAACAAACAAATGTATTAACATGTTTTAAGGATATAAATCAAGAGTAGTAGTTTTTCAATACATTCCAAACTACCAAAAAGGCCATTTTCTGTATATTACATGCATGTTTTTCGCTTCGAAAGCTAATGAAACTAATTTTATTTAAACGCAACATCTTGTCAACTTCACGAATCTGCCACTTCTTAAGCATTCAAAGGAAGAAACATGCACGGTATATAAAAGAGTGTGCACTTTATATGAATAAGAGCATGCACAGTAGACGAAGGAGTGTGCATGGTATAAAGGAAGGGAGCGAGAGTTCAATATGAAGAAAGGATAAGACAACACTACAAAGAACGGGCGGGCGCCCGAGAGAGTACCCGCCAGTTCTTATAGGATGACCTTACGTCTTGGCTACGCCTTAGCCGAGCGCGTCGTTTTTGATCTTGTTATAGTCGGCAAAGGCTTTGTCGAAGGCTTCAAACTGTGCTTGCGACTTCTTGCCGAGGGTACCACGAAGTCCGCGATAGTAGCGCACCACCTTGGCTCTAAGCTCACGACGGTCAGCGTCGGTAGCACCAGCCTGATAGGGAGCATAGATCTTGTCCAAGTCCTTATACATCTGAGGCACAAGCGTAGCAAGAAACTCCAGTTCGCCAGTGTAGTCCCCGGGGGAGACGGTCGTGGCTGTATCTTGCGCCGTCGTGTCCTGCAGGGCCACCGTGGCCGTGGTATCATGGGGCGCGGCTACTTGCTTCGTGTCGTCCTGGGACAGAAGGTTGACATCATTGATGAAGTAGAGGACGATTCCAACCACTACAGCCAAGGCCAACACGACGGCAAAGGCACGGAGCGCCCCCTTGCCTACCTTGGGCACGCCGACCTTCACACCGCCCGAGGGACGGCTACTGCGACGGTGATCCAGAGCGTCAGCAAAATCGGCCATGGTCTCATAACGCGCACTGCTATTATAGTTGCAGCAGCAACTCACCACGTCGTAGAACTCACCACCGAGGCGCAAGTCCTTCATCAGCATACCGAGGGCGTACATGTCGGCACGTGCCGTGACAGCCACCGTGCCGTCCTTGATCTCGGGGGCCTGATAGCGGATGACCTGTGCCGCATCGTCCTGATTGCCGGCATAGGTCTGGCGGAAGTTGAGCAAGCGGACCTGGTTGCCATTCTTGGTGACAAATACCACCGCTGGAGAGAGGTCGCCATGAACGCCCTTACGCTCATGGATATAGCCGAGGGCAGAAGCCAACTGCTCGAGCACGGCCTTCTTGGCTTCGAGGGAAGGATTCTCAGCAGCGAAGGCTGACAGGGGACGAGCGTCTTCCCAATCGACGACCAGGCAGCGTCCCAAGCCGTCCACATTCCGCATCTCTACATAGCGAAGCAAGTAGGGATGTTCCTCGTCGTGATGTGCGTCAAACTGGCGCTGAAGCCCCTTTTCATAAAGCGGCTTCCCTTGATATTCTTTTTTGATGGAGATCAGCAACTCCGGCTTTGCGCCGCCATCGCTCAACGTGAAGCGATAGACACCATAAGTTTTCAAATCCTGCATAATTATTTGCCGTTCTTGACCGTTGGTACTACGTGATGGAAGTCCAAGTGAGCATTCCACCATGATTAAAGTGCAAAAATAGGAATTTTATTCGGTATTGCCAAAGGATTGGCCTTCTTTTTTACTCCCCTCTGCCTGCGTCTTCTCCCAGGCCTCCCATTCTGCCTGAGCCTGCTGCCAGTCGGTAACCTCTCCCGAGGCGACTGCTTCGGTCTGGCGCGCAGCCTCATCACGGGCTCTGTCGCGGGCGCGCTTGGCCTTCATCTGCGCAATGGTAGCCTCATCGAGAATTACGATCGCACCACGACGGATGGCCTCCTGTAGCTCGTCGGGTCCGAAGGCCTTACCCTGCACGTTGAAGTCAGATATATTAAACTCGTAATCGACGCGCAGCTCGTGGCGAATCTCCTTCTGCCGTCCCCGCTTGCTGGCGTTCTTCAACTTGAGCAAGCGGGCTATCTCTGAAATCTCTTGTTGTGAAAATTTATTTCTTCCCATGTTGTTCTTCTCTCTGTCTGCCCATGTGGGCGTTCTGGCACTTTGCTATCGCTACCTCGGCATGACCTCAACACTACCCTATTATCTCGACACAACCTCGCTTTTGCCTCGGTCACGCTCAAACTTTAACAAGCTATAAGCCTGCCGTTACCTCGTGAGACTCAACTTGACATTGAAGCCGAAGTCGTGGGTCGTGGTCGGATAACTGCTCGAAGAAAGGAGCGGCGTATTGGTCTGCATGTCGTAGTAGAAACTCATCGTGACCAGACGCGAGAGGGTGTAGTCGGCAGAGAACGAGAGTTTGAACGCCGAGTTGCCACTCGAAGCCGAGGAAGTCATCGTGGCGATGTCGCGCGTGATGGCTGCCTGCTTGCGGAACGAGAGGTCGAGGCGCAGGTTCAAGTCGCGGTTCACACCACCACGAGCAGCCTGACCGCGGTTGCTCTGACTATTTTGACTTCCCTGTTGTTGGCCGTCGCCCTGTTTTTTGGTCTTCAGCTTTTTGCGGCCGCGCGGACCGAAGAGGTCAAAGTTATTGATCTTATAGCCGAACCCGAGTACCCAGTCCTTACTGATGGCCTCATTGACCTGGACAGAAGTCATCGAGAGCGAGAGCTGACGTGTCTGGTTGTACTTGATCTCAGCTGTCAGGTTGTTGAGCGTCGTCACCGACAGACCGAGCAGCGGCGAGAACGACTCGTTGATGCTCACCATCGAGACGTTGAACATCGAACTCGGTATGGGGCTTCCCGTCGCAGCATCCTGAACGAAACCGAGGTCGCCGTTGAGAGCCAGCCAGGTGCTATAGCTCTGGTAGGCGCCGACACTATAGATGCTCTTATAGCTATGGTTGATGTTGACACTCTTGAAAAGGTCGCGGAACCACGGCAACTGTGAGAGACCGCTGTAGCGCACGGTCCAGTTGGGCAGCAGCGAAGCCAACGTGGGGAAGATGTTCAGGCCCACGCTTCCCATACCCGTATAGGCGTTGAGGAAGGCAGGGATCATCACGTCGCCACTATACTTGTCAACAGCACCCTTGGCAGGATCAAACTTGCCTCCGCCCAGGGCAGCAGGATACTGTTGGCCCACATACTGCGCCTCCACCCGGTCACGGTAACCATCAAGCGAGCGGACAAACTTCTCGAAGGTCGCACTATGGTAGCCGTTGGCCGCATCGCCCATACCCTCGAAGGCCGAACCGAGCGAGAGCGTCGTCATCGTGAACGATCCGCTCTGTGTGGTCGGGTTGCCCTGGTACATATATTGTATGCTCTTCGCCGTGGTCTGCGTGCGAGAGGCGTTAAGGTCGATCTTGAGGTTGTTGACAGGCTCCAGCGTCATGCGCAACTGCAGGTCCTGGGTGTGGTTGGTCGTTGCCGGCGTGGCCACACTATCGTTCGAGAGCAACCAGCCTCGCTCGCGCGCGCGATCTATATAACTGTCTCCCGTCATACCAAAGGCGAAGTCGAGGCCTGGAGCGAGGGCATCGCCACTACGCTGACCGAAGGCCTTGCCTATGACGGGCATAAAGCCGGGCAGCATCATCGCATACTGGTCACGATAGGAGATGCTGAAGGATCGTGCCGTCATCAGCACACGGGCCACACACTGGGCCGTCTTGTACCAGCGCTTATCGTCAAGCGGTTCCTTGGGCGTGACGGTGAGTTTCATACGGATGGTGGAGTCGGTCTTGTTGAAAATCTTGATCTTGTTGTCGTCCACCTTCTTCCAGCGCACATCGATGGTCTTACCGTCGGCATCCTTGGCCGTGACGACGAGGCGACGCGTCTTCTTGCCATGATTGATGACCATCGTGGTGTCGGCCTTGATCGTCACCTCGCGTTCGAAGCTACGGCGATTCTTGGGCAGTTCTTTCTTCTTGTTGCCAGCCTTGTCGTCCTTGTCGTCCGCCTTGTCCTTATCCTTATCGTTCTTTGGCTTCTGTGGCGGATTGGGCGTGCGCTGATCGCGGCCCGAGGCGTTGGGGCGACGGCGGTTGTTGCGTTTCGACTGCTTAAAGCGCTCGTTGGTCTTCTTCAGGAACGGGAACTGGTTATAGAGCTTCTCCAGGTTGAACGTACCATTGAGGTTGATCGTGCGGCTCATCGAGATAGTGTTGCCGAGCGACGTGCCATCCTCCAGGTCCGATCCTCTCACCCACGAGTAGGTAGAGGCGTAGCTGGCGTCGGCATTGACCCAGTCGAAGATGGGTATCAGGTTGAGCGGCAACTGGTAGGAGGCGTTGAAGGACTGGTTGAAATCCAGCGGGCGTCCCCAGTGGCGGATGCTCTGCTTCACGGAGTCTTTCCAAGCCTGATACTGGTCGGGATAGAGATCCTTGTTGACCGGTGTGTAGGGCTCCTCGATCTCCGCGTGGGTCGCACTCTGGAAGTTCATGTGCAGATTCTTCGTCAGATCCCAGCGGATGGTGAAGTCGCGGTTCCACAAGAACTGCTGACTGAAGGTCAGCGGCAACATGGCGTTCTCCGTCGATTCCATGTCGCGCTCCTGCAGCTCATAGTAGGAACGCGTCATCTCCGTGTTGAAGCCGATGTTCTGCGGCAGCCAGTTGAGACCGAAGCGCTTGAAGATCTCCAGCCACTTCGATCGGTTCTTGATCTTCTTGAACGGTTCCCACGACTTATAGACCGGCGTCCAACTATAAGAGAGTGCGCCGCGCCAGTTGTCCTCGTTCTCATAGACCGTAGTCTCGCCGCTGGTGTGGGTGTGGCTATGGCTATAGGAGAAGGAGAAGTTGGCCGGGTCGTAGGGCATGGGGTGACGCTTGTTCTGTATGCCAACGCGCACATTAGAAAGCGAGAAGTTGGTCGTCGTCTGCTTCGTGACGGCGATCGACTCAATACTGTCTCGCTCACTACGGCTTCCCGCTGCGTCGAGTGCATCCTGCAGTTCCATATCCGTATCGAGCGGATTATACTTCGGGCGACTTTGAGTGCGCTGCACACTATAGTAGATCGGTGCAGAGACCCGCGCCTTATCGGGGAAGAACTTACCCAAATCGAAGTTGGTTGTGAGGGTATAGTCGCTCGTTGTCTCCTGCTGGCGTTCGTTGACGCCCTGCTCAATGCCACCGAAGCCGTCGGTGATGTAACTGCCGTTGAGGTCGATGGTACCAAAGTCGGAGAGCTGAATGTTGAGTTTTCCGCGTGCGGCCCAGCCTCCCTCGTTGTTATACTCCAGCAGGCGGAGCTCGTTGACCCACACCTCACCGCTCTTCTCCTCACCACTGAGGTTGCGCACACCGATGATCATCGTCTTCACCTCGCCGAGCGTCGGATTACCAACGATGGTGATCTTGTTGGCTGGTTTGTCGGCATCGTAGGTCACGAAGGGCATGCTGAAGCTGGCCGTACCTGCGGCCTTGGCCTCGTTGCGTGCCTTCTTCACGGCCGTAAAGACCTTGAGCGGCACATCGAGCATGTTTTCCTCCGGCCATACGGCCACACATCCCTCACGCGAATAGCCATTGTAGCGGCCAGGGGCGGTGAGCGTCAGCGGAATCTCATACTCGTAGTAGTTGTTCTTATAATCGGAACCGAAGCGGACAAAGACCGCCAGCTGACTGTTCTGCAGTCCAGTCGTGTTCGGGTCGAAGGCATTGGCGTGTGCGAACATCTGGATGCGCTTGTACTGGCGGAGATCGAGGGTGGTGTTCTTATAGACTGCCTTCGACTCGCCCGTGCCCAGACGGTTGACCGTCATAGCCAGAGCCTGCTCGTTGCTCTGCACGAGCTGCGGCTGCGTTGGATCCTGCTCGCGCGAGATGCCCGGCGGGAGAACATAGTTGACAGGCACCTTGTCCGAGTTTTCCTCGATGCTCACAGCGCTGACAGACATCGTGCCCGAGGTCGTTGCCGAGTTGGTGAGGTTCTGATTGTACTGCCTCCAGTCGCCACGCACCAGGTCGAGGGATCCGAAGCGGAGCACAATAGGCTTCTCGAAGCCCGTGAGGAACATGCGCATGAAGCGGATGGAGGTGAAGTCGCTGATGCCACCGACACGGCGCTCAAACTCTCTGAGGGGGATGCGGAACTGATACCATGTCGCCTTGCCCGTACCTCCCTTGCGCAGTGAGGGCGTCGTCTCGCGCTTATCGACAATGAAGTTTTGGCCTACGACCAAATCCTGGGGACGGATGGAGAGGTGGTACTGGTAGTACTTCTCATACTCGTTGAGCGTGTAGTCCTGGTTGATGTCCTCCACGTCGGGGGTCGTCTTGTAGGACGTGTCGTAGTTCTCCGGCTGGTTGTCGGAATCGGGGGAGTTGCCCTGCGGCATGTTGATGCGCTTGTAGCGTTCCAGGATAGACTTCTGTTCGCGGTCATAGTCGGACCCGCGGAAGTAGTGGTAGTTGTCATTGGCTGGGTCGGCCCAGATAGAGTCGAAGACGGCCTGGTTGACCTTGCCTCTGATCTCCGTCAGGAAATCCTGGTAGGACTCAAACTCGCGCTCCTGATCGTCGGTGAGGCCGTTGAAGCCCACGTCCTGCAGGGCGCGGCTGCCCTTGGTGGTGGCAAAGGCATAGGTGACGGTGGGCTGCGTCGGGATGCGGCCCCACTGCGTGGTCGTCCAGGACTCGCTGCCATCGACGGGCATTCCGCTCTCATAGAACTTCTTGCCGTCGCGGAGGATATCCTCGCTCACCTCGCCGAGGTCTATATAGAAGTCGCCACCGTAGAGATGAGCATCTTCGCGCTCGTTGCTGTAGATGAAGGGGTCGAGCATCCAAAACTCGATATACTCGATGTTGGCGGCCTCGAAGTCGCTCGTGTCCAGTTTGCGCATCATGCCGCCCCACTCCGTCTTGGGCTGGTTGAGGCGTCCGTTGAGGGTGAGGTCGGGATTGAAGTTGTACGGACCACGCTCGTCGGGATAGTAAGCGAGGTTAAGGACAGTAAGCATCGACGACTGGCCGCTATAATTGTTCTGGTCGCGCTTCGGGAAGAGCTCGCGGGTATAGACCTCGCGCACATAGTAGTTGGAGAGCTGCTCCAGGTCGCTGCGGATATGGCCCGGCGTGAGCGACGAACTGCGTCGCGTGAAGAGCGGGTCGATATTGTACCATGCGAGCAACGAGCGGTTGTAGCCGCTCTTGAGCGTTGTCTTGTCGCTCGCCTCGTTGAAGAGACTCGGTACGGAGGAGATGATCCAGGAGGTAGGCTGCGAGACATCGATGGTGCTCTTCGTGTTTTCGAAGTCGTCGAGGTAGGAGGCGTTGTCCTGCGTGCCACTGGCCTTGCCGGCGATGAGCTGTGCAAACTCGGCCGATAAAGAGATCTGCGAGGGCTGCGTGAGGTGGAGGAAGGGGATCTTGTCGAGCATGTTGGTGAGCCACTGGCTCTCCTTCTTCCAGTTGAGGTTGAGACCCCAGATGGTGTTGTTGAGGGGTTCCGATCCCATACTGACCTTGGTGGTCAGGGCCTGCTCGCTCAGGTGCATGAAGGTACCACCCAACTGGAAGTTCTTCGAGAAGTCATACTCCCAGTTGAGTCCCACCATCGTCTTGCGTTCCTGACCGTAGTCGCTCTGGCTTTCGAGCGAGACGTTGATATTGGTGCCCGCGTCGATGATGTTCTGGTTGAGGATGGTCACCTCACCCGAGTTGTAGTCCACGGAGTAGTCGCTTCCCTCAGTCAGGGTCACGCCGCCTGCCGTCACCACCACCGATCCCTGCGGCACGTTGTAGGCGCCCAGCGAGATGACGTTGGCAGAGGATCCGCTATACTGTCCGACGAGCATGTACTTGTCCTTCTCGGCTATCTGCTTGGCCACGGTCTTCGTGGAGTCATAGAGCTCGGTGAAGGCATACTTGTCCGCGCTCGCTGCCGCCACGCCGTGCTGCTCGAGATAGTTCTTCATGTAGGATCCGAAGGGTTCGGCGACGGGGAAGAAGACGCGTCCGTTGCTCACCGTGTAGCCCTCCACAAAGTCGAAGTAGCCGTTGGAGTTGGCCTTGTTGTTGTTGTCGAGGCGGTCAGCACCGAGGAGCTTGATGATCGGCGTACCCTTCACCTGAGCCTCGGGGATGTAGGAGATATAGACGCCCGTGGTGTCGCTCTGGTACTTCACGTCGAGGCGGAACTTCTCCTTCTGCACCGTCGAGGCGAGGTAATAAACGTTCTTCATCATCAGACGCCAGTTGCCCTGCGCGGGGTTGTTGCTCGTGTTCTTCAGGGCCTTGACAAAGAGGGCCTCGCCGACGTTGGTGCGGTCGCTGGAGAACTCACCCACCTGGTAGGTCACGCCACCGTAGGTATATTCATAGGCGACAGCCAGCACTTGGTCGGCCTGCAGTCCGGCGCGCAGCGACACATACCCCAGCGACGTATTGACCGTATATTCCGAACTGGACAAGAGGCGCGCACTCGAGAGTTTCTCAAAGTCTGTACCACCAACGAGTCCCATGCCCTCCAGCGCGCTGGAGGCTTGGTCGATGTCGCGGGCCTCGGGGTGGCCCTGTGCGATGGTCTGATACTCGCCGTTGGCTTGGTTGGAAGGCACAGCGCCCGAGCCTGGTCCCCAGAGGTCGGGACGGCTCACGCCGTTGTTCTCGCCCAGGTCGGTGAGGGCGACAATATTGCGGGTATTGGAGGTGGTTCCGGTCTTGTTAGTTACCCAGATCTCCACGCGGTTGATCTTCACGCCCGTGGCAAGGTTGGGGAGCGTGCGCATGCCCGCGTCGTAGTGGGCAAGGAAATAGTTGGAGAGGAAGAAATGGCGGTTCTCCTCATAGTCAGCGACGTCGATCTCAAACGGGGTGAGCTGCTTGCCACCCTTGGAAGAGACGCTCTTGTTGGACGACTTCTTCTGCGAGAACACCGTCTGGAGCTTCAGGCGGCCAAACTGGAAGTCGGTGCGGATACCGAAGAGGCTGCTTGCGCCTTGTACGAGGGAGTTGTTGGAGGGGAAGGAGATATTGCCAGCCTCAACGAGACGCACCATCTCGTCCTCCTTGCCGTCATACTTGAGTTTGAGGTTCTGCGAGTCGAAGTCGAAGGTGGCGTCGGTGTTGTAGTTGAGGTTCATGTTGACCTTGTCGCCGACCTTGCCATTGACGTTGAGGTTGATCTTCTCGTCGAAGTCCATCGTCGTGGTCTTGCGGTTGCGGATGGGGAGCGACGGGTTGTCGATGTTCTTCAGCGTCGCACCAAACTTCAGTTCGGCGGTACCCTGTGTCTTGATACGTACGCCGCCAGGACCGAAGATTTTCTCTGCTGGTCCGAGGTCGAAGTGCATGTTGGTGAAGTCAAACTTCTCCTTGCCCTGCTGCTGGAGAATCTCCTTGTTCTTCTCGCGATAGAAGTCGGCCCAGCTCTGTCGTTCGCTCCACACCCTGTACTCGTCTGGAGTCATCATGATCGGCGTACCGACGTAGGTGCCACCGATCTTGTAGCCGACGACATAGCGGTCGATGGAGTCGTTGTACTCCACCGTCTGCTGCATGTTTTCTGGTCTTTGCAGGTCGGTGGTGCCTTGCTGCAGGTCGTCGAAGGTGATGGGGGTGGTGCGCTGTATCTTCCAGCGCGGATGGAGCAGCGAGTCGGGGATTTCCTCTTCGTCGATGATCACCTCGGGCAGGTCGGGCTTCTTCGTCTTCGTGGTGTCGGCGGGAAGCAGCGACGACCAGACTGGTGCGCCGACGACAGCCGACGACAGCAGCAACCTGCCTGCGATGGCCGCAAGGCTCACCGCAAATAAGACACTCATTATGATGGCAGACCTTTTCCTCATATTGATCGGGGTCCCGCTGCTGCCTTCTTCAAATTCAAAGTGGGAAGGCTCTGCGGGCTTGTCAGATGTCTATCTTGCTTGGAAAAATTGGGTATGTTCCTGATTTTTTTTAATTCTCTTTATTCTCTTCTGCGTCCAAGGACGCTTGCCAGACTCTATTTGATGAGCTTCAGCGCCTGCTTGACGACTTGTTCCACGGGCAACGTTGGCTGCTCAGTAAGGATCGACTGGACGACCTTGGCCGACGGTGCGGGGGAGAATCCGAGCATGGTCAGCGCACTCACAGCCTCATCTCGGACGGTAGTATCGACCGCCGGAGTGCCTGGCTTGGCAACAGCATGGAGCTCGTCGGCTATGCCGCTGGCCACTATTTTGTCCTTCAGATCGACGATGATGCGCTGCGCCGTCCGCACACCAATGCCTTTCACGCTTTTCAGCATCCGCTCGTCGCCACCGGCGATGATGTTGCAGAGCTCCTTCGGCGTGATCGAAGAGAGGATCATCCGCGCCGTATTGGCTCCCACACCCGAGACGGTGATGAGCAGGCGATAAAGGGCGCGCTCCTGTACCGTGGCAAAGCCGTAGAGGGTGTAGCTGTCGTCGCGGCCTCCCGTGACGATTGCCTCGTGGACGTAGAGCTTCACCTCCCGCTTCCCCTGAAGAACGGTATAGGTGTTGAGGGAGATGCCGAGCGCATAACCGACACCCGCCGCCTCAATGACAGCCTGCGCCGGGGTGAGCGCAGCCAGCTCGCCTCGTATATATTCTATCATATCGTTGTTTGCAAACTTATTCTTATATATTTAGCTAAACGCAGACGCCCCGCCTTTTATTGCCTCGCCTCTCCATTTTATTGCCCGCCTCTCCATATTTTTGCCAGACAGCCTGCTTCCGCCTCCGTCGCCAGGGCTGCAGGTTTGACCACAGGATGTATCCTTGCGACACTGACTAAAGTTTTCCACCTCTATAAATCGAGACTTTTATAGATCCCCGAATCTGCAACTAATAGGACTAAAGGCGTTTTTGCTTGCAAAGCGAAACATGATCATCTAGTCATACGTATTCTTGCACAGCAGAAACGTCTCAGACACAAAAGTCCCTTACCCCACAGAGCGACTTACCAAAGTCTCGTTCTGGTTAAAGCGCACGTTGGTATTGCTATCTCTGTTTTCAATGCCGACTATCACGTCGCCGATGATCGCAACGCCGGATCTGTAGCCCAGGAACTTCTTGCAGGTGGGCTTTGCGTCATACTTTTCCGCCTCTATGAATTGATGATCAAAGTCAAAATCGTATTCAAACCCAGCCTTCAGCTGACCAGTTGCAAGTAGGGCATTGACCAACAGACTGTTCATTTTATCCGCAGTATTGAAATCATAGACTCTGCCAGAAGCTGACTGATAGGTGGTGTTCTCACAAGTTAGTTCCTCGATAGCGCGCAATATGGTGTCCGCACTGCAAGTGCGAAGGGATGGATGAAGAGACAAATGCCTCACGAGGGGAGTTGTCACATCCTCGACACATGAGCCGCCACAAAGATAGACGCACATCAAAGAGCGCAGGATCTCGCTATACTGATAGCCATACCATTTGCATCTCATCCCCAATGTGGAGTCTATGGTTTGAGCTAAAAGAGCATCAAATTGCTCCATGATTGGAAAAATTCCTCCAAAAGGAGTGAGTTTCTCGGATTTTATTTGTACATTTGCCATGTCATTCGGAGATTTTGCTATACTTCTTTTTGCAGCACTAAGGTAGGTGAAAAATCTGACATGGCAAAATCCTGAGCAACTTTTTGTTGTTCAAGTACTTATAAAAAAAGACAACTCATAGTGCTGCGGAAATTAGGACTAATATGAAACATTTATTGCTTATTCTAATGAGCATTATTGGCTTGGGCAGTGTGTCTGCTCAATCACAAAACGTAAAGTGTACTTATGCGGCAACACATGTAATATCTAATGCTGTAAAGAACATTGAGGATGCGCACATTCGTGAAATGGTAATTCAGAAATTCCAGAATGACAAGAAAACGTTCACAATGCTTTATGCTGATGGAAAATATTCTTTCAGCGAAGGCTCCAATGAAGGTGATACTGGCATAAAGGTCGTTGGATTGACTGGAGATATTTATATCGACATGGCAAAGGATTCTGTGTTTGCACAGAAGTACATTGTTGACAAACTCTTCCTCATAAAGGATAAATACAAACCTTATGAGTGGACTCTCACTAACGAGAAAAAAATAATAAATGGCAAGGAATGCACAAAGGCTACGGCAACGGGTAGCATACCTGTCACCGCATGGTTTTGCACGGAGATACCATTGGGTGTAGGTCCGTTGGGATATTTGGGACTGCCAGGAATTGTGATGCAACTTGATACGCCAACTTATTCGTATGTGTTGCAAGAAATGGTCAATCTTAATGAGACTCCAAGTTTTGAGGTTCCGACAAAAGGCAAGGTTGTCTCACAGGAAGAATTCAACAAGCTGGAAGCTGAAAGAATTAAATCTCGTGGTGTAGAAGCAGGCAAGGTGAGAATTATTAGTATGTAAATGAAGCATAAACTCCATATTAAAACTATTGGCATACTACTATACTTATTGTGTAGTAGTATGTTTTCATTTGCCCAAGAGCGAGTGTCCGGCAAGGTTATAGATGACAATGGAAAGCCAATAGCTATGGCAAATGTCATGCTTTATCCAGACAGCCTTGCCAAACAATCCATCCTCACATATGCCGTGACTGACAACAAGGGCATTTTTCATTTAAGTTCTATATCTGTACATCATGCATGGCTGCATGTGAAAAGCATAGGGTATGAAAGTCTTGTGATGAAATATGATTCATCGCAGTCATCATGCCTGATAACCCTTCATGCAAAATCGCAAGAGTTGGGCGAGGTCGTGGTCAAAGGCAATTACTCTGGCATAAAAACCAAAGGGGATAGTATAATTTTCGATGTTAACCATTTCAAGACTGGTGCGGAGGAGAATGTCTCTGATGTTTTGCGGCGTTTGCCTGGCATGGAAGTGAGCGAGACCGGAAAGGTGAAATATGAGGGGAAGGCCATTGACAAAATCCTTGTCAATGGCAATGACGTGATGTCCACAGGTAGCGGAATGATGCTCAACGGTTTGCCTGCCGATGTGGTGAGCGGAGCCGAAATTCTGCGCAATTGGAATGACGGTACTCTCGCCAATTCTTTAAGAAACAGTGATCAAAGAACAGCCTTGAACATCAAGACATCAGAATCGTTGCGCTTCACCTCGAAGTTAGATGCAGGTGGAGGCATATTGAACAAGTATCAAGGCAAGTTAACTTCCTTGCTCATCGGTAAGAAAGGTTCGTTTTCTGCTGCTTTGTCATCAAACAACTTGGGCAAGGAAATTCTTTCCTTGGAAGATTACATAGGTAGCATCATGAATTTCGGCGGACTTTCATCAGGTGGCGTGAGCCAGATGCAAATTTCCGAGGAAGAGAGTGCCATGCTGACACCTCCTTCCAATGTGTATCGCAACGAAAGCTCTGCCCTTATTCTAAATGGTGCATATGCACCTTCCAACAAATTAGACATCAAGATAGGAATCTTGCTAAACAAGGCGAAGATGAATGCCTTTGACAGAAACAACAGTTTCTATTTCGCCTCTTCGCTTGAGACAGAGTACAACGATTCCACAGAGAAAGACAATGAGACAGGCTCCGCCAATGTGAGGATAAAGTGGCAACCGACAAACAAACTGGAGATACTTTCTTCTACGTTTGCAAAACTGTCCGACTATTCGGAAACTCAGCAAATGACATATTGGGGCAACAATAGCATGGATTTGGAAGAAAGCAAGAAACTGAACAAGAAAGATTTAAGACAATCCGTACAAGTCACTGGCAGTTTCGGAAAAACATCTCTATATGCTTTGATGACCTTTGGACGCAAGTCGCAAGACGAGAAATTGAATGTTCTCAATGACAGTCTTCTGTTGCCTACTTACTATGTGCAGGAGGCTGGACTGTGTGGCATTCGTTCATATTTCTCAACAGAGAACTATTTATATGCTTTAGAAGCAGGTGGAAAATGGTCTTTGCCAAAAGGTTATAGTATGGCTTTTGCTTTTCGCCATGACTACAACAAGGACAAATTGCATGCGGAGGATTATTCTTTGGATGACAATAGTACAGAGGGCATATATAAGAAATTAAGCGGTTCACTCATCTTTGAAAAGACTACAGGACTGCTAAGATTCAAAATCAATGCTTCTTTAACAGGAAATAAATATGAACGTTCAACTGAGAGCGCAAGCAGTTCCGTCAGGTTCAACTATAATTCATTGCTTCGACTAGTGTTCAGTCCCAAGAGCGAACTTATCTTAACTGGTAGCAGGGAGACTTCGCAGATAGAACTTAGTAAAATGGCAGACTTTCCTGTGCATCTAGCATACGACAGGATACAGATGCCATCTTCCATTCATTCACCATTTGTCAGCAAGGATTCATATTCCATACACTATCGTCTTATCAATAATTATAGCAATCTGTTGCTGTTTGTTTCGGGTATGTATTCCAAAACAAAGGGAGACGGATTGGCTGATGCCACACAACATGGAGTCACAAGAAAACAGACTTATATGGATGGGGGCAATGAAGAATGGATGTCTTTGCATGGTGTTGTAACCAAGGGCTTAGGACACTGGCCGGTAGATGCAAACGTGAAAGTGGCGTGGACCAATAGCTGTGTGGCAAGTTCATTAAATGGTATGAGGTTCAACACAAAGGTGAATGTGCCAAAGGGGGAAATCTACTTTACGACAAGGTTCAAATCAATATTCAATTTTGACATTGGTGGCTTGTACAAGAAAAGTATGTACACAAGTTACGCTGGTAAAGAACAAGACAATGAGCAGTACGAGGCGCATTTGTACACATATTTTAAATATGACCATTTCAAAGGATCTATAAGATATGCCATCAGCAAGACCAATGGAAGTGGCTTGGAGCGAGTATCCAACAATGTTGGCTTTCAGCTTTCTTACAGTATGAAAAGACTCCAGCTCACTTTATCGGGTGACGAGCTTTTGCATTTGCACAAGAACAACTGGTTGAATATCAGCAGTTCCTCATATTCTACTACGACATCATATTATATGAGAATGCCTGGGTACTTGCTTTTTTCATGTGGATTGCGAATTGATTAAAGCTCTACATTACCTTTATAAAAGCCAGCCGTCGTCGCAGAAAGACAGTCATTGTACCTCAGACTAACTTTCCACGACTGTGGCACGGCAAGAAAAATCCTTGGCGGTATGCCTTGAAATACTTCAAGACTATACTGCCAAGGACTTTTCTTTGTTTGCCGTGCTGACAACGGCTGACTTTTATTTGTGGGTAGACACCACCTGAGACCTATTGTTTATATCTATATTATCCCATATTATCAGGCTACTTGTCTATGTAAGATGCTACAAAATAGACAATTGAAATGACAGTATAAAGGAAACACGGCAAGAAAATCCAAAGAAAGATCTTCACCCAACCATTCGACAACCATACACCTTCATTCCTTGACATCATATTAGACATATCATAGAAATGGCGATTGAGGATTTCTTTGTTTTTCTTTCGGTGGTCTTCAAGAAGTTTGGACTCGTTTTCAATGAGTTTCTTCCTGTCATCTGTCAGTTTCTCTATGTCGGCATCATCAACCTTAGCCTTGAATTTTATATCTCTCACTTTGGCAATAAAGCTATCAATGGCTTTTGTAACAGCGTCTGCTTTATCGGTGGCTTTATCCAAGTTGTCCTTTGCTCCCTTTAAAGAAGATGCTGCCGTTTCAAGTTCTGATTTTGCCAAAGTCAAACTATTACCAGCATCCTTGTAGGCTTGAAGCTGTTGGTCAAACTTGTCCGATGCCTTGTCTGTTTCGATATTCTTGTCAATCGTATTCTCGAAAAAACCGAAATCCATATCTGAGATTTTACTTTTACCTATTGGCATAGTTTCAATGTTGTTGGTTGAACATTCGGTTATCTGCCATACCCTTGCTTCGTGCGAAGTCTGTACAGTCGATTAGCCATCATAGCGCAGCGATACGCCCAAGACAGTTGCTGCTGCCAACCTCCGCCTGCTGCTGCGATATGTGTCTTTAGATGACTTTGAATGGTAAGTAAATCTAACATATCCGTGAGAATGTTTTTACTTTTTGTTCCAAAATACAAAGAGTTAGGCCTTCAGATGGATGCAGAAACGAGGAGGGAATTCCGTCACGTAGAAGCGTTCCACTCCCTAACAACCGTTTTGGGCTTGAGGAAATGGAACGCTCTTGGTCTATGCTGTCCGAGTGCCAGTAGGATGAAATTGGCGAGACGTGTTTGTCCTACTTGTATTTATAACCCCAGTTCGGGATAAGAAATAGTTCATAAAAAAGTTGGTAGTCTCACAAATATTTTGTACCTTTACAGGTGAATTACAACAAGTTACAAATACATTTGATATGACTACCGATTGCAAAGTTACAGAATTATTTTGATTATAGACGAGTTTTGCAAACATTTTGAAGCAGAAAATGCAGGAAATTTGCTGGAAGCCAATAGCGGAGTGAAGCGTAGACGGCGTGCAGCATCGTTGTCAGACAGTGAAATAATGACGATTCTGTTGTATTTCCATTTCGGTACATTCCGCAATTTCAAGCACTACTACCTGTTCTTCATTAAGGGTACGATGAAGTCTTATTTTCCGAAAGCTGTGTCGTACAACCGCTTTGTGGAGTTGGAAAGCCGCGTGTTCTTCCAGCTCATGTTCTTTCTTAATCTGGGAGCTTTCGGAAGATGTACTGGCATAACATTCGTTGATTCCACGATGATACCCGTATGCCATAATCTCAGGAGATATGCCAATAAGGTTTTCAAGGGAATTGCCACTGACGGAAAAGGAACAATGGGTTGGTGCCATGGCTTTAAGCTCCACCTTGCGTGCAATGACAGAGGCGAGATAATAGCGTTTGTACTTACTGGTGCAAATGTCAGCGACAAGGACCCGAATGTGTTCAAGGTTCTTGCTAAACGTTTGTATGGCAAGCTGTTCGCTGACAAAGGCTACATTTCGCAGAAGCTGTTTGACTTCCTCTTTGAGGATGGAATACAGCTGGTGACAGGGTTGCGCGTAAACATGAAAAACAAGCTGATGCCATTCTATGACAGAATGATGCTGCGCAAGAGATACATTATCGAAACCATTAACGACATGCTGAAGAATACGGCACAGATTGTACACTCACGCCACAGATCTGTAAGCAACTTTATCATGAACCTTATTTCTGCCTTGGGAGCATATTGTTTCTTTGACAACAAGCCAAAGGCATTGCAAGGATACTGCATCGAAGACACGAAGCAACTTTCATTGTTCTAAGGACAGAATAATCTCTTTCGATTCTTTATATACAGCCCATATCTGATGGCATGGGAAGAGAACCCGCGTATCTGTCTTCACATGCAACTAATCGCTATTTTATCCCGAACTGGGGTATAATATTGCTACTAATAGAATGGATTTTTATTAGTCACAAAAAATGTTCAATAAATGCCACTGTGTTTGTTGGTTATTCATTTCCTTTGTACTACTTAATGATCTATAAAGGGACTGGTGGAGCAGCGTTTACGTGGTGGTTCTATTTGGTATTATTTACATCTATCTATGTAATAATTTTATTGATTATATTTTTTCATTTTTTTAGAACTACTTCGAGGAGACGAGCAAATGAAAGAAAACAACGTTGTGACAAGTGAAACGAAGGATGCGCTTTCTTTTGGGTCACTCTCGCATACCGCTACGTCATTTTCACATCCTTGTGACCGAGCATCTTGCAGATGGTCTACATCGGCACACCTGCCTCCAGCGTAATGAGGCTGGCGAACGAGTGTCGTCACGAATGGTAGGAATAGGTAAGTCCGTTCTCTTTTCCACAAGCACATCGAAAGCCTTTTGGATGGAAAGCAACAACTGCTCGATGTCCTTGTTGGTCTCCACGGCTTCCTTGCTCTTGCCCTCCTTTGGCTGCTTTAGAGCTTTATGTTAATAAAAGTACAATCATCGCAATAATACTATTGATTTTACGTTCTTTTCAAAGAAAGGGTTTGTGCAATCGTGCCTTAAAGGCTAAAAGCACTACCTTTGAATGCAATAATAAGTAACAACACGTTTAAGGTCACAATTTGTGACCTTAAAAAAATAGAAATATGGCAAACAACATAGATAAAAAAGAACCAGTCACAAATTGTGAGCAGTCCAAAATAGATATTATAAAATGCGATAACCATGAACTCGCAGGTAATATCGAACCTCTAATAAAAGTAATTAGAGGACAACAAGTTATGCTTGACCGTGACCTTGCCACACTTTATGGCGTTGAAACAAAGCGTCTTAATGAGCAAGTAAAACGTAATATTAGAAGATTTCATGTTTCAATTGACCAAGGACGAATGTTTAAGGTCGCAAATTGCGACCTTAAACGAAGGACGCGGACAACATTTGAAATACATGCCTTACGTATTTACTGAAAACGGAGTCGCTATGCTTAGTAGTGTTTTACGTTCTGACACTGCGATTGAGGTGAATATTCAAATAATGCGAGCTTTCACTTCAATGCGTCACTTTCTACAGAACAATGCCGAAGTGTTTCAGCGTCTCTCGACTATGGAATACCATCAATTGGAAATGCAACAACACTTGCAAGAATCCGACAAGCGTATAGACGAGGTGTTTCGCAGATTGGACGAGGGCAATGCAAAGCCGAAACAAGGTGTGTTCTACAATGGGCAAGTTTATGATGCCTACACTTTCGTGTCCGACTTGATTAAGAGTGCGAAGAAACGTACTGTCCTTATCGACAACTATGTTGACGAGACTGTACTGACATTGCTCGATAAAAGAGATAATAACGTGTCTGCAATCATTTACACTCAGCAGATAAGCCGTCAGTTCCAACTCGACATAGACCGTCATAATGCTCAATATGCACCGATTGATGTTGAAACATTCCGTTTATCACATGACCGCTTCCTTTGTATAGACGATAATGTGTATCACATAGGAGCATCCATAAAGGACTTGGGCAAAAAGTGGTTTGGTTTCTCCAAGATGGAGATACTTACACCAGACGAATTGGTGGAAAGAATCAATAGAGAGTAAGACGCCTCTATATGTAAAGCAAATAATATGACATGAGAAACTTGTGGATATTTCATAAGAACAAAAACTTAAAATAATGAGATTCTTTGTTTTATTTATTACGATATTATTATGTTCGAACACGATTAAGGCTCAAAGGCTATATAGTGAGAGTGGCGATTTTTATTCAAAATCAAAGAGGAGTGTTGTTGATCATGCCAAGTTGGGAGTATTTTATGAATTAAAGTTCCGCAAAGATTCTACCAAGTTGGATGATTATACTGAAGCGCAAACAGTATTGATGGTTTCAGATAAGCACTTACTTTTTAGTGATTATAATCGATTGGCATTCGATTCAATAAATGACTATTTAGCCAGTAGCAAACAAAATAAAAAGGACCAAAAGGCTCGTGAAGAATGGATGCAAGCTATTAAAAAATGGACTTTTTTCTTTGTTACGCTAACTGATTTAGAAGAACAAAAAACCACGGTGCAGACTTACGATGTATTGCGAAGCTACGAGTACACTTACCCAACGCCTCAAATGGACTGGCAATTGGTATCCGGGGACTCTATAATAAATCAAAGAGCTTGTAAAAAGGCCACTTGTTCTTTTGCCGGTCGAAATTATATTGCATGGTACACTGAAACGATAGCACTTCCTTACGGACCTTATCTTTTTACAGGATTGCCTGGGCTGATCATGGAAATCCATGATGAAGGTCGCAACTGGATTTTTACAAATAACGGGGTCGGAACGATGCCTCAATACAGTGACATGTATCTTTATAAAAAAAGGTATATCAAAGATTTGATTGTAACCACACGCGAGAATGCCCTGACCGGTTATCGGAATGATATTGAGGATTTTGATAATCTGAGTATTGAGATTTTCAAGGAAAGGGTTGAAAAGAACGGCCAAATGGTTACTCCGGAAGCAAACAAGCCGAAACGTCCCAGTAATATGCTTGAATTACAATGGTAAAAATTTTTAAAATATTATTTATGCTATTTCTGTTTCCTTTGTCTGTATGGGCACAGGAAACAGAAGTCGTTTTTAAGGGTATTGTTACGAATACAGAAGGCATTGGCATTGCTAATGTATTATGTAAGGCATTAAGTGCCACGGATTCTTTACTGGCTTATGGTATCACCCAAAGCAACGGACATTTTCATTTGCAATACAAGAAGAATGTAAATAAACTGACATTCTCGAAAATGGGCTATGCCACACAAATCATTTCAGTTCAAAAGGATAAATATCAATATACCGTTCAGTTAGAAAAAAAGCCTTATGAGCTTGATGAAGTTGTAGTGAAAGAGGCCCCTATAACTCGTAAAAAAGATACGCTTGACTATTATGTAGAGTCTTTTCGTCAGAAAGAGGACTATAGCATTGAGGATGTGCTCAAACGCATGCCGGGTATTGAAGTGACGACTTCAGGACAAATTCTGTATCAGGGTAGCAGCATCAATAAACTGAACATTGAGGGATTAGACCTTATGGGTGATCAATACAACCAAGCCACTCAGAATATGCCAGCTGAGGCCGTATCTACGATTCAGGTTATGGAAAATAATCAGCCCATCCGTGCCTTGGAAGGAAAAATTCATAGTAATCATGCGACACTCAATATAAGGTTAAAAAAGAACTATAAAATGCGCCCTTTTGGTGACGCAGAAGTGGGAGCCGGAGGAACGCCTGCTATATGGGACGGTAGTCTGACAGGGATTCAAGTGGCAAAGAAAAATCAAGTATTATTTACCGGAGCTTTAAACAACAGAGGTGCCTCATTGCGCAGCTTGCAAAATGGCATGTCGAACTTTACGGGCATTTATGCACAAGAGCAATTGCCTGCTCCTTTCCTCTATTCTACTACAACCCGCCGTCCACCCATTTCACCTATTTATTACTTGAACAACCGTTCCTATTTTGCCGGACTGAATTATATGCACGCTTTCACTCCTTATTCCACTTTACGTTTCAATCTGCTTTACAACCACGAAGGAGAAAACCGTGAGGATAGCACCCGATGCGAGTATTATGCGGGCGACACAATTAGTATTTACGAAAACAATCGGCAAAAGAGCTGTGAAGATGTAGTAAAAGGACAGGTGCGTTACGAATTGAATGGCAAGAAGGTGTACGTGGAGAACGTCCTTTCGGGGCAATGGCAGGATGTCAGCTCCTATAATCAAAATGTATCCAATTTAGGCTCTATGGGAGAGGACATACATCGCAAACCTTATTTTATTCAGAATGTCGCCAATGTCAACCTGACCACTCCAAGTCGTGTCTATAGTTTGGCTTCCATTGTGCGTACCTATCAGACGCGCGAGCGACTTTCTGATTATTGGACAGCAGATAACGAATACAAACGGCAGAGCTATTATCTGAATCATTGGTTTATGCGCCACCGGCTTTCCACGGCTTTCGATATAGCGGGCAATCCCTTGACGTTGGGTTACATTATAGAATACAAGCACAACCGACTACACGATACCCAACAGACGGCTACTTCGTCCTATTGGCTGCACACACTCGAACCATCGTATCAAATTCAGTGGAGCGGTGGAAACGTCGAACTACTTCTTCCTGTGGAATATACCATTTACCGCTGTGGCTGGCGGAAAGAAAAAGACCAAAAAGTTCTTTTCTCTCCTTCGATCGATTTCACTCAACAAATTAGTTATCTATTGCGAATGGAAACCTCGGTAGCCTATAACCAAAATGCTTCAAACGCTGATCCTTGGTTCAATGGAACGATGATGAACAACTACCGTACATTTACGACAGGCATCGACAGCCTTTCGGTGCAGCGTGTCGCGTTGGCGAATCTCCGTCTGTCGTATCTGAACACCATCACGCTCTTTTCGTGGAATGTTTATGTCGGCTGGACGCGCAGTACTTCCGACCTTTATCTTAAAAGTCTTTATATGCCCGATTATACGCTCTTTGTTCCAGTGTGGAACGACCGCACGAAAACTACCTGGAGCATGGCACTGTCATGTCGTAAGAACTTTCGCGATGCCCACATCAATTTGAGCGGACAGACCAATTATTCATATAATAAGGAGTTTGTGTCTCAAAACGAGGTGGAAGATTATCTGCGCTATCATGCCTTGCATGCTTCAGTCACGGCGCAATGGAGCGGAATGACATGGTTCCAGCCCAAACTCACCATGGCCGGAAATATCAGTTGGAAAAAGCCTGATGTCTTCTCCGTAACTGACAATCTGCTGAGAAATGCCTATTATTCCTTAACAATGGATTTCTATCCTATCAGTAAACTCCGGCTGTATGCCGACTTTTCGCAATCGGTCTTCGAAATAGTCCGTAACCATTACTCTATTAACAGTTTTTTGAATGCCGGTATGCGCTACGATTTCAATTCTCGCTGGTCTGCAAGTGCAAATATCAACAATCTGTTTAACCGCAAAGACTACGAAGTTTCGCTTTATCAAAAAGCCAATTTTCAATACTACCGCGTACCGCTGCGTGGTCGTGAGTTTATGATTTCGCTACGGCTTAAATATTAAGATAAAGGCCTATTTAACCAAAATCGGTCATTAGGATTTCTCTGTGTCGTACGGCAAAGAGAAATCCTTTAATTTTTGTTGCAAAATATCTATGATTATGAGGATGGCATAGCCAAAGTGAGATGGGAGGTTAATCCTGATGGTATGTATTATCGTGTTACCTCCTACTTTCTTTTTACCGAGAGAAAAGAAGAGAACGCTCTGTAAAGCGCGGATAATGATATTTTTATCCCGGATCTTTTGGAAACTCTGTTTTTAATGGCTATCTTTGTATCTGGAAGAAAAACAAGATGAAGACAGAGAAACAACAAAGCGTGGCTGCCGCTGCCTTTGCCAAGAAATGGGAAGGCAGGGGATATGAGAAGGGCGAGAGCCAGATTTTCTGGACCGAACTCCTCACCGAGGTGATGGGCGTGGAAGACCCGTCACAGTTTATCCAGTTTGAGCAGCAGGCTCTGCTCGACCATACTTCCTTCATCGACGGGATAATTCCATCCACCCACGTGATGATAGAACAGAAGTCGTTGGACAAAGACTTGCGCCAGGCCATCCGGCAGAGCGACGGCTCTTTGTTGACCCCCTTCCAGCAGGCGCAGCGATACAGCGCGGCTCTGCCTTACTCGCAGCGCCCTCGCTGGATCGTAACTTGCAACTTTTCCGAGTTCGACGTCTATGACATGGAGAACCCGAAGGGCGAACCGTCCCGGATTCTGTTGAAAGACTTGGGGAAAGAATACTACCGCCTCCAGTTTCTCGTGGACCAGCAAGGGGTGCACCTGCAACGGGAGATGGAGGTCTCGATGAAGGCGGGCGAGATAGTGGGCAAGCTCTATGATGCCCTCGTCTCGCAGTACGACCTCGACGACCCTCAGTCGCTCCGATACCTCAACATATTATGTGTGCGCTTGGTGTTCTGTCTCTATGCCGAGGATGCAGGCGTGTTTGGCAAGCACGACATGTTTCATGACTACCTCGCACAGTTTGACTCCAGCTTCATGCGCATGGCCCTGGTGCAGCTCTTCGAGGTGCTCAACACCCCTGCCGACAAGCGAAGCAAGTATCTCAACCCTACACTTGCCGCTTTCCCCTATACCAACGGTGGCCTCTTCGCCGAGGAGATAGACATTCCGCAGTTCACCGACGAGCTTCGGGATACGCTCCTGCAGCACGCCTCGCTCGACTTCGACTGGAGCGAGATCTCGCCTACCATCTTCGGTGGTGTGTTCGAGAGCACCCTCAACCCCGAGACCCGTCGATCGGGCGGTATGCACTATACGTCGATAGAGAATATCCACAAGGTGATCGACCCGCTCTTTTATAACGACCTTCTAGCGGCGTTTGAGTCGTGTAATGAGGAGACCAACATCAAGAAGCGTTTGCAGCGTCTGCACGCATTGCAGGACCAGATGGCAAACCTCAAGTTCTTCGACCCGGCGTGCGGTTCGGGCAACTTCCTCACGGAGGCCTACCTCTCCTTGCGCCGACTGGAAAACGAGATTATCAAGCAGATATATAGCGTGGAGCAGCTCAACGCCTTCGAAAACCCCATCAAGGTGAGCATTCACCAGTTCTACGGCATAGAAATCAACGACTTCGCCGTCACCGTAGCCACCACTGCCCTGTGGATAAGCGAGGCGCAGATGATGGCGGAGACGGAGAAGATCATCCACCACGATATCGACTTCCTGCCGCTGAAGAGCTACGCCAACATCCATGAGGGCAACTCGCTTCAGATAGACTGGGAGAACGTTTGCCCGAAGGAGGGGTTAAATTATATCATAGGTAATCCACCATTTGTGGGTTATTCATTACAGAGCAAGGAGCAAAAAGCTGACTTGCTAGGTGTTTTCGTGGATGAGAAAGGCAAGCCTTTCAAAACCGCAGGCAAGATAGATTATGTGGCAGCGTGGTTTTACAAAGCAGCCAAACTGATGCAAGGTACCGACATCCGTGCTGCCCTTGTTTCCACCAATTCCATCACACAAGGTGAGCAGGTGGCAGCGATATGGAAACCTCTCAAAGAAATGTTTGGCGTACATATCGACTTCGCCTACCGTACCTTCCGATGGGACAGCGAGGCAAGCTTGAAGGCGCATGTGCATTGCGTCATTGTTGGATTCTCGGATGAGAAAGTCCCCGCCATCGACACAGTTTCCAAAGGACAGACAAGCAATACCAAACGCCTTTTCGACAATGGGCAGGTGATAGAGGCGAAGAACATCAATGGGTATCTGATAGATGCGCCAGACATTTTCGTGGAAAGCAGGTCAAAGCCCCTATGCGATGTTCCTGCCATGATATACGGTGCCAAGCCTACCGATGGCGGCAATCTTCTGTTGTCGGCAGAAGAGAAAGATGATTTGTCGAAAGCAGAGCCACAAGCCGCACCATTCATCAGGAGGCTGATAGGCTCGCAAGAGTTCATCAACAACAAGGAGCGTTATTGCCTTTGGCTGGTGGGAGCCTCCCCAGCCTTACTTCGTCAATGCCCAAGAGTGATGAAGCGAGTGGAGGCTGTAAGAGATTTTCGATTGGCAAGCAGCAAGGCGGCTACGAGAAAAAAAGCGGAGATGCCTACTTTGTTCGATGAGCCAAGATGCTCTGACAGTGATTATATCGTAGTTCCAGAAGTATCATCGGAGAGAAGAAAATATATACCAATGGGATTTATGTCAAAAGATGTCATTTGTTCAAATTTGATAAAGTTCATCCCTTCTGCCACTCTCTACCACTTCGGCATCTTGGAGTCGAACGTCCACATGGCCTGGATGCGAGCAGTGTGCGGTCGCCTGAAGAGCGACTATCGCTACAGCAAGGACGTGGTATATAACAACTTCCCTTGGCCTACGCCCACTGCCGAGCAAAAGGCAAAGATAGAGCAGAGTGCCCAGGCGATACTCGATGCCCGCGCCCTATACCCCGACTCCTCGCTCGCCGACCTCTACGACCCGACGCTCATGCCGAAGGAACTCCTTCAGGCTCATCGGCAGAACGACCGAGCCGTAATGGCAGCCTACGGCTTCCCGATGAAGATGACGGAGAGCGAATGCGTGGCGGAGCTGTTCAAGTTATATACTAAACTGGCTGAAAGTTAGAATAGATGCAAAAAAACGAGGTGCAAAAATAAAGAGAGGCATAATCCATTTTAAGGTTACACCTCTCTTTTCCTTATATTCCCATAGGTTAGTCTAAATCCGTAATAACCGAATTCTTCAAAACCTCACCTATTGGCACATCATTTATACGTAGCTCGCCCCATACTTGAGTTGGAGAGTCAAATGTGGCAATGATTTCACCCTTTGAACTCGTATGAGGCTCTCCATTCAAGTCAGACTTAGTCATCTCGCATTTTCCATCCCAATTAGGATTAGGATAAATGCGTCGCACCTCAATCGGGTCTTTCTCAGTCTCAATCGTGTACCATTGGTGGTCGTTCATCCAATAAAACAAGATGTTCAGACCAAGAATTTCCACAATATAGCGAAAGATCGTCTCCGGATAATCAGACTGAGCATCCCTCTTGATAGAATCAGACCAACCTAAGTCATCCTTTCTAATGGACTTGTCTCCATTGCATCCAACCTTAAAAAAGTTGGGAATCAATACTTCATTACTCATGATGTCTTGTCTTTTTATTATACTCTAATGCTTTGTTCATCAATCTCTTGTCACGTTCATTGAGCGAATGAATGTTACGCTTATCGTGTCTCTTTCTACCAACTTGTCCATTATGCCAATAATGCACATGGGGCGTTTCGTTAGGCTTGAAATCAACACTCTTATATAACTTGTGATTCTTGAAATAGTAAATACGCTCTATACGGTTATTCTCTTTAGAAAAAGAATAATACGTAGTATTAGAGGTATTAGAATACGTGGTAGTCGGATTATTGGTCTTCTTATCGCACTGTATGATTTTGATACGACCAAGTGTTCCAACACACGAATAATCACGTTGATTGAGTGGAATACCACCTGTACGCCCATAAGACGGATTAAATGCTCCTCTACTTCCCATAGCCTCTCATTCTATTAAAACGTTCATGACTAAAATGTTGGACATCCAGCTGCTTAGGCATAAGGGATGCAATCCATTCGTTATTATCACCATATAAAACAACAGCATCAGGCGAAATGCGCTTAAGCATTTCCTTGAAGCCATCCTTGAAATACATACGTGAGCGCTCGTCTTTCATGGTACCTATGGTAGAAACTATAACCGCACCGCCTCTCTCATAACCATCAAAACAAACTTCGTATGATTCTGGGGAAGACCACTTCATGGTAGGCATGACCTTGCATCCATACTCTTGCAAGCAGAATGCGATGGTATGGCTTCTGAAAGCATTGCCAACAACTACCCCCAATGGATCTCCAATCTTCATAGAAAAATCTGGTTCGCAAATACATTTGTACTTGGCTATCCTTGGTGCATATCTTTGAGGATTGTTTGATAGTCTTTCCAACTCATAGTCATAGGAAAAACCTACAACACCAATATTAGGCGAACCAATACTGTTGGTTTCATGTAGAGTTATAAAACTGTTAGGCAACGTATCAACATACTTATTTATTAATACAATGCCATACTTGCCTTGGAAAGTTGCATTTGCACAATATTCCAGTCCGAAGTTTTTACTTTTGCAAAACTGCCATCGCTGCTTTTCTTTTTCAGTCGCAGCTTTAAGTTTATTGTCAGAGATATACTCTGGGAACAAACTTTGTTCAATAAAATAATTATCCATTTTTATTTAAATAAAAAGGTATAACATAGCCCTACCTCACTAAAAAGCAAGGCAAAACGTTAAAAAATGGCGATTTTTACATCAAAACGTTGGCAGTTTGAGCAAAAATTACTATTTTTGCAGCATGCACTCGCTAACGTTTCAATGAAGGTCTTTGGTCGGAACTTCGTTGCAATCGCCAAGCATACGTATTTTCCCACTTGTCCTTGCCCGATAAGTGGGATTTTTCGTTCCTTTCATTTTCTACTTTATGCCATAGCATTCCTCCTATTGAGTTAAAGCCGCTTTCCAAAGTTCGATTCTCTTGTCGATTTCGTCCTTTGGTAGGCGAGAATTGATACTAAAGAGACTTTGCAACTTGGTGATTGCCGTCTCATGGTTTATCACTTGATGTTCCAGCATCTTATCGAAGAGATAGAGGATGCCATGAACTTCTATATTATCTTTCTGTACCACCTTGCGCAGGCGGTTGTCGCCTGTCAAAAGAGAACAATTTAGATTCTTTGCCAGCTTCCACACCGAACAATCCTGAATACTAGCGTTGGAAGACTCAGAGGCTCGTTTTCGCATTCGCATGAGTTCCAGCATTTCGTTTCCGTAGAACCCTTTAATTTTCAAGTTCCCTAGTTGCCTAAAAGCATCAACCACCGCTTTTTGATTGGAGTCTTTTAGCTCCTTCATAATCATATCTGTGGTGTGTATCTCCCATGGTAGGCTAAAGAAGCCGTCAAGCAAGTTTACGCTTATCAGGTCGATGAATATATTTGTATCGCTCACGACTATCTTTTCCATAGGCTAGATGACATTTACATTGTTACGTACACTAGCCACAGAACAGCCCAGCAAGGAGGCTGCCTTGGAGGTGGTTATCAACTGTTGTGCCAACGCACTATATACCATCGCCGTATAGCGAGTATCCTTCAATTCTTCTCTGTAACGACTTTTCTCTACGGTTGCACAAAAAGACTTGCTCATCCTCTTGCGAATCTGGAAGTTCTTGTATCGCTTTTCCGTGACGATACCCATTTGGAGGAGCTTATACATAATGGCATCTATAGATATACCATACATCTCTTGAAGGAAGATAAGCTCATTGAGCGAAAGCTTAGCTTTCCCTGCAAGCGTGTTGGTAATGACATCACTTGGCAAAAGCATTTCACTGGCGAAAGCATGACACATCTTTTCTTTGTCATGCTCGCTCAAAGAGGTGAAGATATTTTGGTTGAACAATAAATGCCCAACCTCATGCAATGCCGTGAAGCGCAAGCGTTCAGCCATCTTCATGGCTTTGTTCAAGACTACGATAGGCATGTCATTTACCATTCCGCTCAATCCGTCGAAACCTTCAAGCCCTGAAATCGGTATTACCTTTATTCCGTTAGCTTCAAGAATATCCTGCACATTAGCTATGGGGTCCAAGCCCAGTTGCCATTGGTCTCGAACTTGTTGGGCACATTTCAACATATCCTTAGGCAGGGAAAGAACCATGCCGCTTTCCACCTTATTATATATAGAAGCCTCTTTGCCTAGGATTTCTTCGATTTCAAGATAATGCTCTGTTTCCTCTTGAATGCGTATTTTGAGGGCGGCAATATCTTTCGAGCGAACGCTCGATTTCTTGCGGAAAGAAATCTGCATCTTTTCTACATCAAACTTGAATGGCTGGAAGAAATAATCCAAATTTACCTTCAATGCCTCTGACAAAGCTATTAAGACAGGACTGGACGGCATCATCTTGGCAGCCTCGTATTTTGAGATTGCCTGCTTGGACACAACACCCTCCACCTTCTCGCAAAGGGCGTCCATTGATAGCTTTTCCTTGATTCTTGCCTGACGCAGTCGCTTGGCAAATACTTCCAACTCTGTCAACATATGCTTATTCTTTTTGTTGTTTACAAAGGTACAAATATTATTTGTATGTAAACTGTATCACTCTGGCTTTTATAATTGTTTAACAGAAATAGCTGGAAACCGTAACTATTCAGCAATAACACGCCTTTGAGTTTTTGTTAATAATCCCGACAGATGAAAGCTGAAATGATTCGGCGCACAAAAACCTTGCGAAAGAAGTTCAGACAAGCCATTCATGAGAGAAACACTCGGTCAAATGAAATCATTGACAAAAGAACTTGGCTTGACGAACTGCTGAAAGCCAACCTGCTCCACCTAAGAGACAACTTCGAGAGGCTTCGCAAGGGACTCGCAAAATGCAGGGATAACATATTCAACTTCTTGGAAAATCCCGCAATTCCACCCGACAACAATGCGAGCGAGAGAGGAATCCGAAAACTGAAGATAAAGCAGAAAGTGTCCGGCACTTTCAGGTATGACATTGGAGCAGACGCTTTCTTTTCCATACATTCCATTGCTGAAACTGCATGGAAAAACGGCCAGTCACAGCTGCAAGCTATCCATACCATCCTGTCGTTATAGGATGGTGCATGCCTACACTATTGCTGAATAGATACTATTAAACAACAGGACATCTCCTTGAGACAGGGTTAAGAGATTTTAAGAAGACTACCGACGTTTTTCAGAAAAGGATTCATACCTTTGCAGAACCATCCCAACTGCAGGCTTGCCGCTTGCAGGCCAACTACAAAAACGAACCGAATCAAGACGAACAAGAACAATGGAAAGTAGAAAGGAATTGGCAGCGGAGAAGAAACGCTGCGGCTCGCACAACTGCACACAGTCCGTACTCTGCACCTACTGCGACCTGACAGGACTGGACGAAGAGACCATCAAGCACGCGGGCAACTGTTTCGCAGCGGGCATGGGCAACGGAGAAGGTACCTGCGGATCTATCGTGGGCGCAGGCATCGTCTATGGACTGGCCGTGAGAGACCGGGCCAAGGCCGTGAAGGGCATGAGGCAGATCATGGAGAAGTTTCAGGAGCGCAACGGTGCCACCCGCTGCAAGTTGCTCAAGGGCGTGGGCACGGGTGTCGTGCTGCGCGAATGTCCGATGTGCGTTTCCGACGCATCCGAGTTTTTGGAGGAGTTGCTGGAGAAGGAGGCGTAAGCCTGCGGCAACGGTGGGGCGCAGTACTGCCCCACTCCATCGGTTTGTCATCACCATCGTCCATCCCTGTCGGCTTGTGTCATAGCCAACAGTCTCAACAAGCTATTGGAGCAGCATCGTGACCAGCGGTATGGTGAGGATCGAGGCGACGGTGGTGACAAACGTCATCTCCGTCATCAGCGACGCACTGCGCCCAAACTTCATGCAGAACATGGTGCCGAAGGAGGCGACAGGCATGGCAATGACCACCGTATTGATCTGATTGACAAGGTCGCTCACGCCACAGGCCTTGAACAGAAAGTACACCGACAGAGGCACGACGAAGAGGCGCAGAAAAGAGGCAACATAGACTTTCACACTGCCCACGACCTCGCGAAGGGGCAGGCGCGCCATAGACGATCCGATGACCATCAGGGCGGCAGGCACGGTGATATTGCCCACCATCGTGACGGGACGGGCTATGAGGTCGGGAGTGCGAACACTGAAGGCCACCAGCAGGGCGGCGGCAAAAGCGGCAATCATAGCCGGGGAGAGCAGCACCTTGGGATTCAGATTTTTCACCCCATACTCGCCTTTCACGAGCATCACACCGGCCGTGAAGATGAAGAAGGTATTGGGCATATTCAGCAGGGCGGCATAGAAGACGGCCTTGGGGCCGAAGATGGAGGAGACGATGGGATAGCCGATAAATCCCACATTGGCAAACATCAGCGCAAAGCCGATCATCCCTTGCTCATCACGGTCCTTGGAGACAAACCGCGGCACCCAGAAGCCGAACACCAACAGCACGACGTAGGTGAGGAAACCGACTCCCAACAGGGGCAATATCAACGAGCGGTCGGGCAGTTCCGTCCCCATCACCGACGAGAGAATCAACGCGGGACAGGTGACGTCGATCACGATAGAGGACAATTTCTGATCAAACTTGTCTCCCATATAGCCCAGCTTGCATAGCGCATAGCCGAGCACGACGATGATGAAAAGAATCACCATCACTTCTAAATTTTCCATTAGTTTTTGATTTTAGTTTCCACAACGGTCTTACCCCACCTTTCTTATATGGCGGGGCAGCCTTAAGCAGGGACACTTAACAGACGTTACTTACGACCAGGGCAAAGGGTAAGCTATCCTGAATAAAGCAGACTAATGACTGGAAATAATCTTCTTGCTTTTGCCGTTGGTTAGCGACCGCGAGGAAGTATTACGGTCCGAACCCGATGAGGCGTGATCGGCAGGATGGTAGGTGATGCCCATCGCCTGGAGGCGGTTGACAGCAAACTGGTCTTCCTCATGGTGTTCTTGCCAGTGCAAGTCCATATCCATTTTATACCAATAGAAGGCCTCTTCTCTGTCAATGTTCTCGTAGTATAGTCCTAAATTGTAGCAAGCGGGGGTGTAGCCATTGTTGACAGACTTTTTTGCCCAACGGAGATACTCCGCATCGTCCTGCGGCACACTGTATGCACCATACTTATATAGTTGCGACAAGTCGTATTGAGCACCAGGTTCTCCACTGGCAGCAGCCCTCTTGAGCCAAATAGCATATTGGGCGGCATCCTCAGGGGCTCCGTCCCAACCATACTGATAGCAATGTGCCATGTAATACTGCTCTGAGGCATCACCAGCCTCAGCCTTTCTCTGCCTCTCCACATTCTGGCCAAAGCTCCATGCGGGCAGACACAACGCCAGAAGCACCACAAATAGTTTTTTCATCTTCGCCTTTGCTTTCTCCGCAGCCGACAGTCTCTATCTCCTTTTGGGTCCGACGAAGCTCCGCTCACCTGTGCGCTGCGGTTTCACAGGCGCCGAAGTTCGCCACGGCAATGCAAAAGTAGTCTTTTTATTTGACATAGAGGGGAAAAATAGGAAAAACTTCCAAGTTGGCCCAAAGATTTTATAACGGTCAAAACATGCCTAAAAAAGCCTATTGGCTTCGTTGGCCAACGAAGTTATATTCATCGGCCTACGAAGTTAACTTCATCAGCCTGCGAAGTTAACTTCATTGGCCTATGAAGTTAACTTCATAAAAAGGGGTGAAAAAGCCACTTGTTCACACCAACCCTGCAACCTTTTTCCCAGACACAAATATATTTACATTCCCCGTTTGATTATATCTTCAACTTCATAGTATATTTCTCTACACTTTTGCTCTTGCATTTTATTCTTTACACCAACGGCTACCATATCTTCTATAGAAGGATGTGCCGAGTTGTTTACCGATGTAGCATGCTCACCATTATATCCCTCCGCACAGTGAGTGAGGTCGTATGCGGGAGCCAAATGCCAATGCCATTTGTTGTCCCTGCCTTTGGCAACCATAAAGCTAAAATTCTTGCAATGATCATCTTTATTTTCAGCAATATAATTGAATACCATTCTACGATACATTTGCTCCACATCTTTATAATTTTGTGTGAGATAACCTGTCAGTGCCAACAGATTAACATAGTCAAGCACTGGGTTGCTAAGCGACACGGACAGCAAGCCTCCTGCCGTCGCAGTGTGTACGCGTATTCCATCAGCCGTTATGTCAAAGCGACGAGTTGTGAAATATTTATCATTGACCAGTTTGAAGTCGGGTACGATAATGCCACATCGGCGTGCCTTTTCATTATACTCAAATTCCTGCTTACCCATATCTATAGGATCATAAGTATGGCGAAATTTGATAAGCCAATGTCCCTCTTCGTCAGAAAATATAGCCTTTGGTCTGCATCCACCACTATTACCACTATTGTACAGAAGCAGTCCGGCGTCTGCGTCTTGCTGTTCTCGCAATACCTCAAGGGCTTTTTCTTGCAAGAGTTCGAAGTCTTGTAATTCCGATCCTCTTTCTACAAAAGTCTCAGGCTCATAAGTTAGAGCTCCCATACCACCATTTCCCACTAAGCTTAAGCGGTCGAGCGCAGAGAGTTCGAAGTCATTGATGCCTATTTTAAGCAACGCCTTGTGAAGAAGATAGCGGCCATAACCGTCAGGCAAACTGTCCTCAAATATGCCAAAGTTGCCATTGAATGGGTTTGGCCGAGCAACAAAAAGTCCGGAGGTCAACGGCAGCTCCAAGGGAGAGATGCTGAATCCTTCTGTCAACCATTGGCTATCGTATTCGAAGGCACAACATTTCTTGTCGGCAGTCAATGATAATGTACCGACCTTCTTGTCATGAAACTTAACTTGCAATGCTTCTATTTTTTTCATAATCAATGAAAGTAAGCTTTATCTCCTATAGGCTTTTTTCTTGTTCATATTTCGCTTTATCTCTTGCAGTTCTTCCATTGTGCTATACTTTTGCTGAGAGAAGATATGACGGATTTCGGAAGTATATTCTAACGCCATAGCAATACTGATGAGATTTTTGAGCGAGATGAGTCCTTTCTGCTCAAAGCGTACAATATTGCTCACCGCTACTCCCGACTTCTCGGCTACTTGCTCGCGAGTTAGATTCTTCTCTATTCTACGCCGGCGAAAATCAGCAGCTATCTCCTTGGCAATCTCATCTGGATTGTCATGTAGATAGTTGTCTAATATTGCTAATATATTGTTCGTTTCTACCATAACACATAAGTTAGTGATAATATCTTATCGATTGCAAAGTTACGCATTTTTGTTGAAACCACAAAACCATACCATTTTCCTTTCGCAGTAACATACCAAAGCAGTGGCATTACTCTGTTTGATATAGCAAAAACTTTTTCTGAAAAATAATTGCCTCCGATTATTTGCATATATCAAATAATAATCGCAAATTTGCAGTGAAAATACAATCACCGAATAAAAGAAACTAAAAGTATGTCTATATTCAGTCGCCTCATTGGAAAGAAGAGCAATCTAACCGTGGACTCTGACATCAAGAAACAAGATGGCAGAGACAGGAACATTGCCTTCGTCGATACCGAAGTGGGACTGAAAGACCATAAGATACACGACATCGGAGCTTTACGTCATGACGGAGCCACCTTTCACCAAGCATCCCAGACGGCACTGAACAAGTTTCTGCAAGAAGGGAAGGTCGATTATATCTGCGGACATAACCTCATCCACCATGACGCCCACTATCTCCATCTCAACGCCATTCTGATAGATACCCTCTACCTATCCCCGCTTCTCTTCCCCAAGCGTCCTTACCACCATCTGGTGAAGGACGACAAACTGATGAGCGAGCAGATGAACAATCCTGTCAATGACTGCGAGAAAGCCAAGGAACTGTTGATGGACGAGATCGCTGCATGGCATCAATTGTCTGAGAAGAAGAGGAGGATCTTCACCTTGTTGCTCCAGCACGAAGAGGAGTTCAGCGGATTTCTGATGTATGTGGGAGCCTTCGAAACGGATGATGCAGACATAGGAGTTTCGGAATTGATTCTTTCTGAATACAAGCATCATATCTGCGCCCATGCCGACATTCCTGCTCTTGCAGCCCAGTCGCCTTGCGGCTTGGCATACGCCCTGGCCCTCATCGGCACAGACGACTACCGATCGGCTACTCCTGGCTGGGTGCTCCACCATTATCCCGAGGTAGAGCATATCATCTTTATGCTCCGCCATACCCATTGTGCCAAGGGCTGCGAGTATTGCGACCGCATGCTCGACATTCACCACAACCTGAAGCAACTCTTTGGCTATGACACCTTCCGCACCTATGATGGCGAACCGCTACAGGAACAGGCCACGCAAGCGGCAGTGGATGGCAAGTCGCTATTGGCAATATTCCCTACGGGTGGCGGCAAGTCGCTCACCTTCCAGTTGCCTGCCCTGATGGATGGCAGAACCGTACACGGACTCACCGTGGTCATCTCGCCGCTGCAATCGTTGATGAAAGACCAGGTAGATAACTTGGCAGACCGTGGCTTCACCGATGCCGTGACCATCAACGGGCTCCTGGACCCTATCTCTCGCTCTCAGGCTATCGAGCAAGTACGGAGCGGCGATGCCTCCTTATTATATATAGCGCCAGAGATGTTGCGGTCCAAGACCATCGAGCGTATCTTGATGGCCCGGCATGTGGTGAGATTTGTCATAGACGAAGCCCACTGCTTCTCGTCATGGGGACAAGACTTCCGGGTGGACTACCTGTATATCGGCAAGTTTATCAAGGAGTATCAGGAGCGCAAATTTGGCAAGGACGCAATGGCCCGCCATCATGGGCATAGCCTGATACCCGTATCTTGCTTCACCGCCACTGCAAAACAGAAGGTGGTGCAGGACATCTGCGACTATTTCAAGCAGTGGCTGGGCTGCGACCTACAGCTCTTCGCCTCATCAGCCACTCGTACCAACCTCCACTATTCCGTGATCCACGTAGATTGTGACAGCAGCAAATACAACCTCCTGCGCTCACTCTTGGAACAGGCTGCTTGCCCTACCATCATCTATGTTTCTCGCACCAAACGAACTCAAGAACTCGCCCAAAAGCTAAAACGTGACGGCATTCCCGCCCTGCCCTATAATGGAAAGATGGATGCCGACGAGAAGATACACAATCAGGATGCCTTCATGAGCGACAAGGTTGGCGTCATCGTGGCCACCTCCGCCTTCGGTATGGGTGTCGACAAGAGCGACGTGGGGCTGGTTGTCCACTATGACATCTCCGACTCTCTGGAGAACTATATACAGGAGGCTGGACGCGCGGGACGAGACCCACACCTCAGCGCAAAATGCTATGTGCTCTATAGCGACGAGGACTTAGACAAGCACTTTATCCTGCTCAACCAGACAAAGTTGAGCATCAGCGAGATACAACAGGTATGGAAAGCCGTCAAAGACTTTACCAAGCTGCGTCCCAACGTCAGTTGTTCTGCCCTGGAGATAGCCCGACAAGCTGGTTGGGACGACTCGGTATCCGACATAGAAACCCGTGTGCGCACCGCCCTATCCGCGCTCGAACAGAGCGGATACATAGAGCGTGGCAACAACGTTCCGCACGTCTATGCCACAGGTATCACTGTCAAGAACATGGACGAGGCAAGACTGCGGCTCGCCGAATCCCCCCTATTCTCTGAGGAGGAGATGCAGAATGCCATACGCATCATCAAGTCGCTCATCACGCAAAAGTATATAGCCAAGGCACAAGATAGCGAGGCGGAATCCCGCATCGATTACCTCGCCGACATCCTCGGTCTCAGCAAGCGAGACGTCATCTCTTCCGTTGACCGCATGCGCCAGGAAGGCATTCTTGCAAACACACGCGACATCTCAGCCTATCTGCAGGACGTCAGCGACAAGCAGCGCAAGCCTCAGCAGATGCTGGAGAAGTTCGCCAAACTGGAAAGGTACATACTGGAGCACATTCCAGATGAGTCACTGCATATCACATACAAGCAACTCAACAACAATGCCGTAAACGATGGCATCAGCACCTCCACGGAAAAGCAAATACGCACACTGCTATACTTCTTGGTAGTGAAGGGGTATGCCCACAAGAAGGAAGACGGCGCTCGCAGTCTCATCGTAACAAGAGAGAAAGACTTAGAGACCATGATCAAGCGATTTGAAAGACGAGTAGAGGTATGCCGATTCATTATCGAAAGACTATATAGCCTTGCTGAAGAAAACAAGAAAACTGTAGAGAGCATTCGCAGTTCTTCTGAAGAAAAGGGGGAGGCCAGAGAAAGCGCTTTAGGAAAAGCCTCAGGCGCAACAGAGAAATCCAAGGCGAAGCCTCTACAGTTTTCGGTCGTCGAACTTCTGAACGATCTGAAATCCAGCAAGCAGTCGCTCTTCTCCAACTTCTCTTCCTTGCAGTTGGAGGACGTAGAGGAAGCCTTGCTCTATCTCTCCAAGATAGGAGCCATGAAGCTGGAGGGAGGATTTCTGGTACTCTACAATGCGATGGCGATTCGCCGCATCAAGGAGTCTCGCCTGCGCTACAAGCAGGAAGACTATCGGATGCTCAATGAATTCTACAAGCAGAAGATTCAGCAGATACACATCGTGGGTGAATATGCTAACCTGATGGTAAGCGATTATAACGCTGCCTTGCAATATGTGCAGGATTACTTTCAGATGGACTACCAACGTTTCATCACAAAGTACTTCAAGGGCAAGCGAGAGGCAGAGATAGAGCGCAACGTAACGCCTTCGAAGTATAAGCAACTCTTCGGAACGCTCTCCAAGCGACAGAAAGAAATCATCGACGATCATGAGTCGCGCTGCATCGTTGTGGCTGCCGGCCCTGGCAGCGGCAAGACACGTGTGCTCGTACATAAGCTTGCCTCGCTCCTGCTGTTGGAAGACGTAAAGCACGAACAGCTCCTGATGCTCACTTTCTCGCGTGCTGCCGCTACCGAATTCAAGCAACGGCTGATGCAACTCATCGGCAATGCCGCACATTTTGTAGAGATCAAGACCTTCCATTCTTATTGTTTCGACCTGATGGGCAGGGTGGGCAACCTGAGTGAGGCAGGAGATGTGGTGAAGCAAGCTGCCGAAATGATCAACAACGGCGAAGTGGAACCCAATCGCATCAGCAAGACCGTGCTCGTCATCGACGAGGCGCAAGACATGGGCAAGGATGACTATGCCCTTGTCACTGCTCTGATGAAAGCCAACGAAGAAATGAGAGTGATAGCTGTAGGCGATGATGACCAGAACATCTACGAGTTCAGAGGTTCCAACTCTCAGTATCTCTATGAATTGACCCGGACAGAGCACAGCCGTTTCATCGAGATGACCGAGAACTATCGCAGTCTTCGACATATCGTGGATGCTGCCAACGACTTCGCCCGCAATATCCGCCAGCGCATGAAGTCAGACCCTATCATCTCCATGAGTCAAGAAGATGGAGAGGTAAGAATCGTGAAGCACCCATACCAGATTCAGGAGAAAAGGGTTTATATGTACCAGCCTATCCTTGAAGAAGTGATGCGACTGCTTGGAAACAACGCGTCAAAAGGACTCAATGAATCTTCCGACAAAAAGAGCGAAACCATCAGTATTCTCACACAGACCAACGAAGAGGCTGTCATCATGCTCGCGCTTCTTCATAGCCATGGCCTCAAGGCCAAACTGGTGCAATCAATGGACGGCTTGCGCTTTTGGAACCTGGCTGAGGTAAGATACTTTTTAAAGAAGATAGACCAGGGCTTCAAGGAGACGAAATCTCCTATCATCTCCGATGAGATTTGGGATGCTGCCAAGCAACAGACATTTCAAAAGTATGCCAATAGCCAGGCATTGCCCTATCTGCACCGCAGCCTTCAGATATTTGAGCAAACCAATCGTGCCAAGTACTATAGCGACCTGAGGGAGTTTATGTTTGAATCGTCAGTAGAGGACTTCTGTGAGATCTCGAAGTCAGACATCGTAGTCAGCACCATCCACAAGGCCAAAGGCCATGAGTTTGACCATGTCCTGATGCTCGTCACCCATCCCGAGCATCCTACCGATGAGAAACTGCGCCAATACTATGTGGGCATAACTCGTGCCAAGCATACGCTTGCCATCCACACCAATAGCAATCTCTTCGACACGCTTCATTCTGCCCTGCATCTCCATGATGCCCAAGGCTACGATGAGCCTAACGAAATAATGCTCCAACTCTCCCACAGGGATATAAACTTAGGCTTCTCCAAGCCTCACAAGAAAGCTATCCTTTCCCTGAGAAGTGGTATGCCATTAAGCTACCACGACCATTACTTCTACATCCCATCAACAAGTATAGACATAGCCCAGCTCTCCATCAAGATGACGGAGAAATTAGCCAAATGGGAGTCGAAAGGCTACAAAGTCACTGCCGCCCGAATCCGCTTCATCGTAGCATGGAAACCAAAGGAAGCACCAAGTGATGAGAAGGAATCCGCCATCGTGCTTGCTGATTTGGTGATGAAAAGAAGCAGATAAGCAAGCAAAAGAACTACCACCAAACGCTATCTATCCTTTCTTTTTATACACAAAAGTGTAATTCTTCAGCCATTCTGCTCGGAAATACACTTTTGTGTCAAAGGCTTTTTTCATTCATATTATACTTTTGCTGCAGAGAAATAATTGAAACAAACAAAAAAGTAGCAATATGATGGGAAAAGTAATTTTTACCACGGCGCTGTGCCTTTCGGCTATGACGCAGATGATGGCGCAGAATATCACCGGCAAGGTGATGGATATGAAGGGCGATCCTTTGGCGTTTGCCAATGTAGTACTATTGAATAGAACAGATTCGGCTTTCGTCAAGGGCGCGGTGAGTGGAGAGGATGGCAGCTTTGTCATCGACTCTTCCTGCAACGGCGGAATCATCAAGGTGACATCCGTAGGCTATAAGACAATCTGCAAGGATTGCACTGGTGAGAATGTGGGCATTATCAAGATGGAAGAAGACAGCAAGATGCTCGGCGAAGTTGTCGTAAAATCATCCCTGCCTAAGACTATCCTGAAGAATGGCGGAATGACGACAACCGTTGCCGGATCCGTACTTGAAAAGGCAGGAACAATGGAACACCTGCTTGACCGCATACCTAAAGTGTCTGCCCAGAATGGCAGCATCAAGGTCTTTGGACGTGGTGAGCCTGTTATCTATATCAATGGACGACAGATGAGAGACCGAAGCGAACTCGACCGTTTGCAGTCCGATAACATCAAGTCGGTGGAAGTCATCACTAACCCTGGTGCCCGTTACGCAGCCAGCACCAGGGCGGTCATCCGTATCACAACGAAGAAGATGCTGGGTGAGGGCTTCGGATTCGATGCGATGACTACTGGTGAATATGACGAAAAGGAAAACTTCGGTGGATATAGCCAATTGAATATGAGCTATCGCAAGAATGGATTGGAGCTGGGCGCATACGCCTTTGGGGCAAAGCAATACCAGCCAAACAATCAAGACTTACAGCAGAAGACTTATCTTGACAAGACCTGGAACCAGAAGAGTGAAAACAGACAAGTAAGTATAGTAGAAGCCATGAACTTCCGCCTGGATGCCAGCTACCAGTTGGATGCCAACAACTCTATAGGTGCCAACTTTGGCTTTTTGAGAAATCCGAAACAGACCTGCGAAGCCAATATGGCTACAGAAATATGGCAAGATGATGAGCTGACAGAGAACTCTGACAGCCACGGTAGTTTCTTCGAGCAGAAGAGTACTCTTTCAAGCAATGTTTACTATGTAGGAAAGATTGGCAAACTCGGCATCGACTTCAATACCGACTGGCTTTGGTCGAAGAATAACGAGGACGTTGTTACCAAAGAGCAATATCAGGAGGTGGGGATGGACGCACAGAGCCAGACGGTTCATAGCCTTACTGACAAGAAATATCGTTTGTTGGCTTCCAAGTTGGTGCTTTCCTATCCTTTGTTGGGTGGTGAATTGTCTTTGGGTGGTGAATATTCCAACACGCATCGCACATCCAAGTATCAGGTTGTGCCAACCAACTTCGTGTCGGATGATGACAGCCGTATAACAGAAAGCATGGCATCTTCATTCTTGGCATATTCAAGGGATTTCGGAAACGTGAGCATGGAAGCAGGACTGAGATACGAATACATCGACTTCAACTACTATGAATATGGCAAGTATGTGCCAGGGCAAAGCAAGTCGTACGGCAATTGGTTCCCATCCATCAGTTTGTCGATGCCTGTAGGCAAGGTACAGATGCAGCTGAGCTATGCTACCGATATCGACCGCCCTTCCTATAATTACTTGCGCAGCGGCATACAGTATGACAACCGCTACACGTATGAAACAGGAAATCCATTCTTAGTGTCAGAGATAAGCAAAAACCTCAACTACGAGTTGGCTTACAAGTGGTTGACTTTCGACATGACCTACAGCCATACTTCGCATACGATGATGTCGAATGTGGAGACTTATAAAGACAATCCTGCAATAGGACTACTTAAACCTGTGAATGGAAAGGCATATAATCATGTAGAAGCTTCCGTCAACTTGCGACCTTCGTTTGGCATTTGGTATCCTTCATTTACGGCATCTGTGGCAAAGCAGTGGCTTGATATGGATGCACATAATGGCAAAATATCCAACAAACCTATGGCAGTATTCAACTTTAACAACACCTTCAACACCAAGTTGGCAATGTTAACGTGGATGATGTCGTATATCACAAAAGGATATGAGAGAAATATATATTTGTATAAACCAAGATTTTGTACCAATGTATCTGTATATAAGGCTTTCTTGAAGGATCGTTTGTCGTTCCAGCTCTTTATCTATGATTTGTTTGGGACAGACGATATCCACATGAGTGCTCATTATGGCAAAATGAAGGACATGATTGTTGATATACAGTCAACAACCAAAGTGTCGCTTACTGTACGGTATAAGTTCAACACAACAAGAAGCAAGTATAAGGGTACGGGTGCAGGAAAAAGTCAGAAGAACAGAATGTAATCTGTCTGCAGCATCCGGTAATGGTGTAATGATAATAAATCTCTCTATAAATGAACAATCCAATAAAATTGTTGATTAGTGGCGCAGACATGGGAAGCTTGATAGCTTCCTGTGCCTTGCGCCATGACTTCCATGAAAGCTCTCGGCAGGAAGATAGATTTCATATCTATCGCATAGAAAAGGATACGCTGACGATGGAAGATGTGGATGCATGCGACTTGTCGGGCATCCGGTATGTGGTGAATGCAACCTTGCATGACAACGAAGCCTCGTTTGCTTTCGATGAGAAATGTAAGGAGCAGGGCATCACCGTTATCCATGCCGTCAATCTTGGCAAGGCTGCCTTTCTCGCTGTAGAGAAACCGAAAGGCTATCCATTCAGCGAAGTAGTGAAAAAAGGTTCGGATGATTTCCATTGCTCACTGGGCAAGTATATCTCGCAGTACGGTATGTTCTGGCAGATGCCCGTGCCTTGGGTGGATGAAGCCATCAGGCATTATTCCAAGGAGTCTTTCCCGCAACTGGGCATCGGGGCATACATAGCCGCCGGCTATTGTGCCAACATCCTCGCAAACCTTGCGGAAGGCAAGGAGGTGAAATACTTCCCCAAGTTCTATCTCTCGCCATTGTTGGAAGAGATCTGATTGCGATTATATCATCTTATAGTTCGTGGCATGAAACAGCGCTTCGGCTATGTTCTTCACGCCCATCTTGGCGAAAAGGTTGCGCTTGCAAGCCTTTATAGTGTCAACCGATTTGCATAGTCGGTCGGCAATATCATTCATCGTGTAACCTTGGGCAGACAATCTCAAAACATCTCTCTCAGTCTCGCTCAAGGTTATGCCTTCTTTATTTTCCCACTTATGGCGCAATGTGGAATATTCAAAATAGCTACGCTCACCATTCTTCTGCATGATGATGTGTCCCGGTTCATCGGTTGCTGCCAATGATACGGTGCAGAGGGCAAGCCAGACTCTTCCATCATCAGAAAGAAGTATCGGAGTGAGGTGATGATGAATCAATCGGCTATGTCTGCCATTGGTAAGATGAAAGTCGTACGAGATGGTATAGTCCAGTCGGTCGCCCACAGGCAATTCGTTGAAAAGATCAAACCCCTTCTTGTTCACTTCGAGCAACATTTGCAGGTCGGCATCCGGAACATGGTCTATATACATCTGATAACCGGCCTCCATCAACTGCTCCGGTTCCAATCCGCAGAGATAAGCGAGGTTATCTGATGCATAGATGAAGTCCTGATGAAAATAATCGATAATATAGACGCACTGGTAGGTGCTGCGGGCAAAAGCCTTTACCGCATTCACCAACAGTTCTATCTTGTCGTAATCTTCCTTGCTGATATGTTCCACCTTATTGGAATGGAGGAAGAAATCGTCTTTTACTTTATTCATAAGCTATACTGAATAGTATCCTTTCAGCTTGCAGGCGAGCCCCACATGCTCATTTGCCTGCAAAAGTACTGTATTTTCCGCAATTATGGCCCTACGACATGGTATTTATTACACATCATTATATTCATGCTTTTCCCAATCATTATGCCGAAAAAGAAAAAAGCAGCTACGATTTGTCGTAACTGCCTTGCTCAATGTGGACCAGCTAGGGCTTGAACCTAGGACCTCCAGATTATGAGTCTGTTGCTCTAACCAACTGAGCTACAAGTCCAATGAATCAAAGATGATTCGTGTGTGCAAAATTACAAACTTTTTTTGAGATTTCCAAATGTATCGCAGATTTTTTAGAATACGGGACATTACTTTTGCTGCAGGCGCGTCGGATACACACGGAAAAGATGAAACCGCAAGACCCGAAAAGATAGGAAGCAGGTCGTCTGGGTATTGAAGGAAAAAGCCGCAAGCGAGGCATAGATCCTGCTTGCGGCTTGATGGTTATTACTCAGTTCCCTTTAGCAAGGGAATAGTAGTCTTACTCGGCGGGAGTCGGCGTCTCCACAGAGGCCTCGTCCTGTTTCATTTCCTGGCTGGCGAAGTCGATGACGTTCTTACGATTGGCAACGATGCGGTCATGCTCCTCCTGAGATCCAACGATGAGCTTCTGCCACTGTCTCAAGCCCGTACCAGCCGGGATGAGGTGTCCACAGATGACGTTCTCCTTCATACCCTCAAGGAGGTCGGACTTACCACGGATAGCAGCCTCGTTGAGTACCTTTGTCGTCTCCTGGAAGGAAGCGGCACTCATGAAGCTCTTCGTACCAAGGGCAGCACGGGTGATACCCTGGAGAACCTGCGTGGCCGTAGCAGAGCGCGTGTCGCGGACCTGTACCTGACGGAGGTCACGACGCTTCAGCATACTGTTCTCGTCGCGCAACTTGCGCACGGTGATGATCTGGCCGACATAGAGCGATTCGGAGTCACCCTTGTCAGTGACCACCTTCTTACCCCAGATACGGTCGTTCTCAGCAGCAAAGTCGAGCTTGTCCACCAAATCCAACTCCAGGAAGGTGGTGTCGCCCGGATCGTTGATCTGTACCTTGCGCATCATCTGACGAACGATGATCTCGAAGTGCTTGTCATTGATCTTCACACCCTGCAGACGGTACACATCCTGTACCTCGTTGACGATATACTCCTGAACAGCCGTGAGACCCTTGATGGCAAGGATATCGGCCGGCGTGATGACACCGTCAGAAAGTGGCGTGCCAGCACGCACAGCATCATGCTCCTGGACAAGGATCTGCTTGGAGAGGCTGACGAGATACTTGCGCTGCTCGCCCGTCTTCGACGTGACAATAATCTCGCGATTACCACGCTTCACCTTGCCCAACTCGACCTCGCCATCGATTTCGCTGACGACAGCAGGGTTGGACGGGTTGCGAGCCTCGAAAAGCTCCGTGACACGAGGCAGACCACCAGTGATATCACCAGCACCACCCACAGAACGCGGAATCTTGACCAACGTCTGACCCGTAGTGATGAGCGTACCCTCGGTGAGGGTCGTCTCCAAGTGACCACCCACAGGGAGGTTGTAAGATCCCAGGATATCGTTGGCGGCATAGTGACCATCGGCCTGCTTCTCAGCGTCCTCAGCCACAATATCGACCGTCGGTATGCGGTTCTTGTCCTTAGACTCGGTGATGATGCGCTCCATAAGCCCCGTAGCTTCATCGGTCTCGGTACGGTAGGTGATGCCATCAACAACATCGCGCAGATGGATCTTACCCTTATACTCGCTGACGATGACCGCGTTGAACGGATCCCACTTACAGATCAAATCGCCCTTCTTCACCTTGTCACTCTGCTTGAAGTAGAGCGTGGCACCATAGGGGACATTCTCCGTCGAGAGCACGATGTTCGTATTGACATCGACAAAGCGGACCTCGCTCAGACGGCTGACGACCATGCGGCAAGCCTTCTCCTCATCATCAATGAAGGGAACAGTACGCAGCTCGTCAAACTCCAGCTTGCAATCGTTCTTGGCTACAATCTTCGCATTGGCAGCGGCGTTACCAGCCACACCACCGGCGTGGAATGTACGGAGCGTAAGCTGGGTACCCGGCTCACCAATAGCCTGGGCGGCAATCACACCGACAGCCTCGCCCAACTGCACCATACGGGCGGTAGCAAGGTTGCGGCCATAACACTTCATACAGACACCCTTCTGGCTCTCACAAGTGAGCACTGAGCGGATCTCGACCATCTCAATCGGAGATTCCTCGATAGCGCGCGCCTTGTCCTCTGTGATCTCCTCGCCAGCAGCCACGATGACCTCGTTGGTGCTGGGATGAATCACGTCGTGGACGGAGACACGACCCAGGATGCGCTCGGAGAGAGAAGAGATGACCTCATCACCGTTCTTCAAAGCACGACACTCCAGACCACGCAATGTGCCACAGTCCTCCTCGGTGATGATCACGTCGTGAGAGACATCGACCAGACGACGGGTGAGGTATCCAGCATCGGCTGTCTTCATAGCCGTATCAGCCAGACCCTTACGGGCACCATGGGATGCGATAAAGTATTCGAGCACGCTCATACCCTCCTTGAAGTTGGAGAGGATAGGATTCTCGATAATCTGTGCGCCCTCAGCACCAGCCTTCTGAGGCTTGGCCATCAGACCACGCATACCAGCGAGCTGGGCAATCTGGTCGGCAGAACCACGGGCTCCGGAGTCGAGCATCATATAGACGGCATTGAATCCCTGGTCAGCCTCGGTCATGTGCTTCATCACAGACTGCTTGAGGTTGTTGTTGACGTGGGTCCAAGCATCAATCACCTGGTTGTAGCGCTCCTTGTCGGTGATGAAACCCATACCGTAGTTGGCACGCACCTGATCGACCTCATCCTGACCCTTCTGCACGATCGCTTCCTTCTCATCAGGCACGATAATGTCGTCGAGGTTGAAGGAGAGACCCGCGAGATAAGCCATACGATAACCAAGGTTCTTGATACCATCAAGGAACTCGCAGGCACGGGCCATACCGACAGCTTTGATCACGTCGGCGATCAAGCCGCGGAGACTCTTCTTGGAGATGATACCATTGAAATAGCCGATCTCATCCGGCACGATCTGGTTGACGATGATACGACCTACGGAAGTCTCTACCATTCGGTCGGTGAGCACACCATCGACAAGGTCCTTCACGCGGACGTTGACCTTGGCATGGAGATCGCACTTGCCCTCGTTACGGGCAATGAGGGCCTCCTCAGGACCATAGAAAGTGAGTCCTTCGCCGAGTGCACCCGGACGCAGTTTCGTGATATAATAGAGACCAAGCACCATATCCTGCGAAGGCACGGTGATAGGAGCACCATTGGCCGGGTTGAGGATGTTGTGGCTCTGAAGCATCAACATCTGTGCCTCCAGGACAGCCTCGTTGCTCAAAGGCAAGTGGACAGCCATCTGGTCGCCATCGAAGTCAGCATTGAAAGCCGTACAAGCCAGCGGGTGGAGCTGGATAGCCTTACCCTCGATGAGCTTCGGCTGGAAAGCCTGGATACCGAGACGGTGGAGCGTCGGTGCACGGTTGAGGAGCACAGGGTGACCCTTCATCACGTTCTCGAGGATGTCCCAGATGACAGACTCGCGGCGATCCACAATCTTCTTCGCGCTCTTCACCGTCTTGACGATTCCGCGCTCAATGAGCTTGCGGATGATAAACGGCTTGTAGAGCTCGGCAGCCATCAGGGTCGGCAGACCACACTCTCCCATCTTCAACTCCGGACCGACGACGATCACCGAACGGGCAGAATAGTCCACACGCTTACCGAGCAAGTTCTGACGGAAACGGCCCTGCTTACCCTTCAGCGAGTCGGAAAGCGACTTCAGCGGACGATTGCTCTCACTCTTGACGGCAGACGACTTACGGGAGTTGTCAAACAAGGAGTCAACAGCCTCCTGCAGCATACGCTTCTCGTTGCGGAGGATCACCTCAGGGGCCTTGATCTCCATCAGTCGCTTCAAACGGTTGTTGCGGATGATGACACGACGATAGAGGTCGTTGAGGTCGGATGTGGCAAAACGACCACCATCAAGGGGAACAAGCGGGCGCAGGTCAGGAGGCGTGACAGGGACGATCTTCATGATCATCCACTCCGGACGGTTGATGCCCTTCGACTGATTGAAGGCATTGACAACCTGCAGACGCTTCAAAGCCTCCGTCTTGCGCTGCTGGCTAGAGTCGTTGGCAGCACGCTCACGCAACTCACCAGCAAGGAGGTCAAGACCCGTCACACCATTGACATCCTCACGAGACAGCTCGCAGAGGAGATCGTAGATAGCCTCCGCACCCATCTTGGCGATAAACTTCTTGGGGTCATCGTCGGGCAGGAGCTCATTGGTCTCGGGCAACTTGTTGTCAACTATATTGATGTACTCATCCTCGCTGAGCAAGTCGAGTTTCGTGGAACCGTTAAGCGGTTCATCGTTGGCATCCTTCATGCCCTCGACCACACCCGGCTGGATAACGATATACTTCTCGTAGTAGATGACCTGCTCCAGTTTTTTGGTAGGCAGACCCAACAGATAACCGATCTTGTTAGGAAGGCTGCGGAAATACCAAATATGGGCTACGGGCACGACCAACTCAATATGGCCGGCGCGCTCACGACGCACCTTCTTCTCCGTCACCTCGACACCACAACGGTCGCAGACGATTCCTTTATAACGGATACGCTTGTACTTGCCACAGGCACACTCATAGTCCTTCGTCGGACCGAAGATGCGCTCGCAGAACAGACCGTCGCGCTCGGGCTTATATGTACGGTAGTTGATGGTCTCCGGCTTCGTCACCTCACCATAGGAGTTTTCCAAAATCTCCTCAGGAGAAGCGAGGCCGATGGTAATCTTCGAGAAATTACTCTTAACTTTATTGTCTCTTTTAAAAGCCATGTTCTACTTTCTGTATTTGGGGTGTACTTTAATCCAGTTTGATGCTCAGTCCAAGGCCGCGAAGCTCATGGAGCAGGACGTTGAGCGACTCGGGGATACCCGGCGTAGGCATCGGGTCGCCCTTGACGATGGCCTCATAGGCCTTGGAACGTCCCACGACGTCATCAGACTTGACGGTAAGAATCTCTTGCAGCACATGGGATGCGCCAAAGGCCTCGATGGCCCAGACCTCCATCTCTCCGAAGCGCTGTCCACCAAATTGAGCCTTACCACCGAGCGGCTGCTGGGTAATCATACTGTACGGACCAATGGAGCGGGCGTGCATCTTGTCCTCGACCATGTGGCCGAGCTTCAGGAAGTAGGTGATACCCACCGTGGCCGGCTGGTCGAAGCGCTCACCCGTCTCGCCATCGTAGATATAGGTGGAGCAGAGGTTGGGGAGTCCGGCCTTGTCGGTCCACTCCTTCAAGTCATCCAGCTTAGCACCATCGAAGATCGGGGTGGCAAACTTCACGCCCAGGCGCTTTCCTGCGGCACCAAGAATAGCCTCGAAGATCTGTCCGAGGTTCATACGCGAAGGCACACCCATCGGGTTGAGCACCAAGTCCACGGGACGACCATCCTCGAGGAACGGCATGTCCTCCATGCGCACGACTTTGGAGACGATACCCTTATTACCGTGACGACCGGCGAGCTTGTCACCGACCTGGATCTTACGCTTCTTGGCAATATATACCTTGGCGGTCTGGAGCACACCTGAGGGCAGCTCGTCGCCAATGGTGATGGCAAACTTGCGACGCTTCATCTCTGCGTCGAGTTGCTTGTACTTACGGATATAGTTCATGATGAGGCGCTGGATGAGCGAGTTGGTGTGCTCGTCGTCCGTCCATCCGCTACTCTGGATGCCCTCATAGTCGAGGTTCTTCAGCGCAGCCATCGTAAACTTGTTGCCCTTGGTGATGATCTCGGCATTGGAGTAGTCCTTTACGCCCTGGCTAACCATGTCTTCAGTCAGCTCCAGCAACTTCTCCACGAGAATATCCTTCAGGTCCTCGTTCTTGGCCTCATACTCCTCGTCGATCTTCAGCAGCGTCTGGCGATCCAGGCGCTTGCTCTCCGTCGTCTTAGTTGCACGAGAGAAGAGTTTCTTGTCGATGACGACACCACTGAGCGACGGATTGGCCTTCAATGAGGTATCCTTGACGTCACCGGCCTTGTCGCCAAAGATGGCGCGGAGCAACTTCTCCTCCGGCGACGGGTCGCTCTCACCCTTCGGGGAGATCTTACCGATCATGATGTCACCTGGCTCCACACGAGCACCGACGCGGATCACACCATTCTCATCGAGGTCCTTGGTAGCCTCTTCGCTGACATTGGGGATATCATTGGTAAACTCCTCCACACCGCGCTTCGTGTCGCGGACTTCCAGAGAATACTCATCGACATGGACAGAGGTGAGCACGTCGTCGCGCACCATACGCTCTGAGATAACGACGGCATCCTCGTAGTTGTAACCCTTCCAAGGCATGTAGGCAACCAGGAGGTTACGACCCAATGCGAGCTCACCATTCTCAGTGGCGTAGCCCTCGGTGAGGATGTCTCCCTTCTTCACGCGCTGTCCCTTGTTGCAGATAGGACGAAGGTCGATGACCATGTTCTGGTTCGTGCGGCGGAACTTCGGAATGCGGTACTCCTTCAGAGCCGGCTCGAAGCTGACGAACTCATCATCCTCGGAGCGGTCGTAGAGGATACGAATGGTCGTGGCATCGACATACTCGATGACACCCTCGCCCTCGGCGGTGATCATCGTGCGAGAATCTTCGCAGACCTGCTTCTCCAGACCAGTACCGACAATCGGCGCATCGTTGTGCAGCAATGGCACGGCCTGGCGCATCATGTTACATCCCATCAGTGCACGGTGACCGTCATCATGCTCCAAGAAGGGGATAAGACCTGCCGAGACAGAAGCGATCTGCTGCGGAGCAACGTCCATGAGTGACACCTGATCAGGCGTGACGACAGGATAGTCGGCATCCTGACGACACTTCACGTAGTCGCGGATGAAACTGCCATCCTCCTTGAGCGGGGCATTGCCCTGACCGATGATTTTCTCCTCCTCCTCCTCAGCGGTGAGATAGACCACATGGTCGTTGTCCATATCAACCTTGCTATCGACAACGCTGCGATACGGCGTGACGATGAAGCCAAGGTCGTTGATCTTGGCATAGAGACAGAGCGAGGAAATCAGACCGATGTTCGGGCCTTCAGGAGACTCGATTGGGCAAAGGCGACCATAGTGGGTATAGTGAACATCACGGACCTCGAAACCTGCACGCTCACGGGAGAGACCGCCAGGACCCAGTGCAGAGAGACGGCGCTTGTGCGTCACCTCGGCAAGGGGGTTGGTCTGGTCCATAAACTGGCTCAGCGGGTTCGTACCGAAGAACGAGTTGATGACAGAAGATATGGTCTTGGCGTTGATGAGGTCCGTCGGCTGGAACACCTCATTGTCGCGAACGTTCATGCGCTCACGGATGGTACGGGCCATACGAGCCAAACCGATAGAGAACTGGTTGGCAAGTTGCTCTCCCACCGTACGGACACGGCGGTTGGAAAGGTGGTCGATATCATCCACGGTCGCATTGGAGTTGATCAACTTGATGAGATACTTGATGATCTCAATGATATCCTCCTTCGTCAGGACGCGGACATCTGAATCGGTGGTCAGGCCAAGCTTCTTGTTGATACGATAGCGGCCTACCTCGCCCAAGTCATAACGCTTGTCAGAGAAGAAAAGGTTCTGGAATACCTCACGCGCACTGGCATCGTCGGCAGCATCGGCATTGCGCAGCTGACGATAGATGTAGTTGACGGCCTCGATCTCAGAGTGGCTCGGGTCCTTCTGCAAGGTGTTGAAGATGATGGAATACTTATTGGCCATCTCCTCGTCCTTATGAAGCAGGATGGAAGACACACCACTCTCGAGAATGGCGTCAATATTGTCGGCAGTCAACTCAGTCTCACGTTCGACAACGATCTCGTTGCGCTCGATGGAAACAACCTCACCCGTATCCTCGTCGGCGAAATCCTCATTCCACGTCTTCATGACATTACCAGCCAACTTGCGGCCAATGGCATCCTTCAAATTCTTCTTAGTGACCTTCACGTCCTCGCAGAGGTCGAAGATCTGGAGAATGTCCTTATCAGTCTCATAACCGATAGCGCGAAGCATCGTCGTGACGGGCAACTTCTTCTTACGGTCGATGTAAGCAAACATCACGTTGTTGATATCCGTAGAGAACTCGATCCAAGAACCCTTGAAAGGAATGATACGTGCGCTATAAAGCATCGTACCATTGGCATGCTGGCCCTGGCCGAAGAACACACCCGGTGAACGATGGAGCTGAGAGACAACCACACGCTCGGCACCATTGATGACAAACGTACCGTTGGCCGTCATATAGGGAATCGTACCCAGGAATACATCCTGGATAAAAGTGCCAAAGTCCTCGTGATCGGGATCCGTACAATAAAGTTTCATTTTGGCCTTCAAGGGCACACTATAGGTAAGTCCCCTCTCCAGGCACTCAGCGATGGTATAACGCGGTGGGTCTATGAAATAATCGAGAAACTCAAGGACGAAGTTGTTGCGCGTGTCCGTGATAGGGAAGTTTTCCGCGAACACCTTATAAAGTCCATCATTCTTACGCTCCTCGGGCGGTGTGTCCAGTTGCAAGAAGTCTGAGAACGACTTCAGCTGCACGTCAAGGAAATCGGGGTAAGGATAGGGATTCTTGACAGAGGCAAAGTTGACACGATTATTGATGATCTTTGTTGCCATATAATGTTTGAAATCTTATTGAATACGTCACAAGGACAATGATTGAGCAGACGCCCAAAAATATAGAAAGACATAAAATGGTTAGGACTCACCGACTGGGCAAATCCTAACCATTATAGCTTTTTCCAGAAAATCTGGAAATGAATTAGCAAATATTACTTGAGCTCAACCTTAGCGCCCTCAGCCTCGATAGCCTTCTTCAGGTTCTCAGCCTCGTCCTTTGACAAGCCCTCCTTCAGGGTAGAAGGAGCACCGTCAACGAGATCCTTAGCCTCCTTCAGGCCAAGACCACAAGCCTCCTTAACGGCCTTGACGACCTTCAGCTTGTTAGCGCCGACCTCGGCGAGAACTACGTTGAACTCAGACTTCTCCTCCTCAGCGGGAGCAGCACCAGCGGCGGCGGGACCAGCAACAGCAACAGCTGCAGCAGCCGGCTCAATTCCGTACTCGTCCTTCAGGACAGTTGCCAACTCGTTTACTTCTTTCACAGTGAGGTTTACCAACTCCTCTGCAATAGCTTTGATATCTGCCATTTTATTTTAATTTTTATTTTTTCTTAATTTATGAAAATGTTTTGACTTTAAATCGGTCTTTTCTTGTTATTAAAACCGTGATTACTCAGGACGCTCGCCTAAAGTCTTCAGCACACCATGGATGGTGTTTGCACCTGATTGGAGAGCAGAGACAACGTTCTTTGCCGGAGACTGCAGCAGAGCCACAACATCGGCGATAAGCTCGTTCTTGCTCTTGAGAGCTGCCAGCTCATCGAGTTTGTCAGCACCTACGAAGATGCTCTCCTCGGCGTAAGCAGCCTTCAATGCAGGGATACCCTGCTTCGTGTAGTCCTTAAGCAGCTTGGCTGGCGTGTTGGCAACTTCCGAGAAAAGGACAGCCGTATTGCCAGTAAGTGCAGAATAGAGACCTTCGTAATCAACCTCTGATGCCTCGAAAGCCTTGTGGAGAAGCGTGTTCTTCACAACGACCATTTTGATCTCGCTCTTGAAGCACTTGCGACGAAGATTGCTCGTGTCCTCAGCATTCAGACCCGTCACATCGACGAGGTAGAAATGAGGATACTGCTTCAGCTTCTCGCCAAGCTCGGTGATGATAGTATCTTTTACTTCTTTCTTCATTGTTTCTTGCTTTTAGCGTTACTCTGCCTGCTTCGTGTCGATTCTGACACCCGGGCTCATGGTGGAAGACATAAAGATACTCTTGATGTAAGTGCCCTTTGCAGCAGCCGGCTTCAGCTTGACAACCGTTGAGAGGAACTCACGAGCGTTGCCAGCGATCTGATCTGCAGACATGCTTGCCTTACCGATGGAAGTATGAATGATACCAGCCTTATCGACTTTGAAATCAATCTTACCCTGCTTGACCTCCTTGACGGCGGTAGCAACATCCATGGTAACTGTACCACTCTTGGGGTTAGGCATCAAACCACGGGGACCGAGGACGCGGCCCAAAGGACCAACCTTACCCATGCAGGAAGGCATCGTGATGATCACATCGACATCCGTCCATCCACCCTTGATCTTCTCAATATACTCATCGAGACCTACATAATCAGCACCAGCCTCCTTTGCAGCTGCCTCCTGATCGGGGGTGCAAAGACAAAGCACGCGCGTCACCTTTCCAGTACCATAGGGAAGCGAAACTACACCGCGTACCATCTGGTTGGCCTTGCGAGGATCTACGCCGAGACGTACATCAATGTCGAGGGAAGCATCAAACTTGACCTTGGTCATATCCTTGATCAGCTGAGCTGCCTCGTCCAAAGTGTATGCCTTCCCTGCTTCAATCTTGTCGGCCACTGATTTTTGATACTTTGTCAGTTTACTCATCTTAATTGAAGTTTATTATTTATTCTCCAGGGAAGTCCCCTTTTACAGTGATACCCATACTGCGAGCAGTACCAGCAATCAGACGCATAGCTGACTCGATGGTAAAGCAATTCAGGTCGGGCATCTTATCCTCAGCAATGGCGCGAACCTGTTCCCAGGTCACGCTCGCAACCTTCTTGCGGTTAGGCTCGCCGCTACCCTTCTTGCCTTTGGCGGCTTCGAGCAACTGCACAGCTGCGGGAGGCGTCTTGATGACAAAGCTGAAAGACTTATCCGTGTAGTAAGTGATTACGACAGGAAGCACCTTGCCAGCCTTGTTCTGGGTGCGGGCATTGAACTCCTTGCAAAATCCCATGATATTGATACCCTTGGAACCCAGAGCAGGACCAACGGGGGGAGAAGGATTCGCTGCACCACCTTTAATCTGTAATTTGATTAATCCAGCAACTTCTTTAGCCATTTCTTCTTGTGAATATTAAATGATTCAATATGGAAAGAGAGAACAACATCCGTAACAATGCTTATTCTTCTTTCGCCACTTGCATAAAACTAAGTTCCAAAGGATTCTGACGTCCGAATATCATGACCATTACCTTCAGTTTACGCTTCTCAGCATTCACCTCTTCAATGATACCGTGGAAACCACTGAACGGTCCATCAGTCACCTTCACACTCTCACCCACCTCGTACGGCATCTCTGTAGCCTCTTGGACCTCAGACTCCTCGACAGTGCCAAGAAGTCTATTGAGTTCTGCCTTGCGAACGGGAGAAGGGTGCTCAGTTCCACCAAGGAAACCAAGAACATTAGGCATAAACCTCAAAGCTGCAGCTACCTCGCGAGTAAGATTGGCTTCTACGAGGACATAACCAGGGAGACTCATTCTCTCGGTCACATACCGCTTACCATCTCTCACGGTAGCATGCTTCTCCATAGGTATCAATACCTGTGACACATGTTCTGCCAGCTTTGCGTTATGTCCCAATTCAGCATCGATGTATTCTTTCACCTTTGCCTCCTTGCCACTGATAGCGCGAAGCACATACCATTTCATTTCTGTTCCAGCCATCTCTTTGATGAAACTTTATCCAGGATAGACGAACTTCATAACAGTCTCGGACACAAAATCCATGGCCCACACAACCAACGCAATGACAAGGGAAGCAGATAAAACTATCATTGCACTGTGCGTAAGCTGGGCCCGACTTGGCCAAGTAGTCTTATGCGCAAGTTCATCGTAACAAGCCTTGCAGGGATTTACTATTGTTTGAAATACCTTAGACATAGTTTTATTCGTTAGCACGGGTTGGAGGGCTCGAACCCCCGACACCTGGTTTTGGAGACCAGTGCTCTACCAACTGAGCTAAACCCGTAGAAATTCCCCACCCCGAAGAGCGGGGAATTATTATCTGTTGAAGATTTACTTCACGTCGTCAAGGATTGAAGTGATCTGACCTGAACCGACCGTACGACCACCCTCGCGGATAGCGAAACGGAGTCCCTCGTTCAAAGCAACCTTGTAGATGAGCTCAACCTCGATCTCAACGTTGTCACCAGGCATCACCATGTCAACGCCCTCGGGGAGCTTGATCTCACCCGTGCAGTCCATCGTGCGGAGATAGAACTGAGGACGATACTTGTTGCCGAACGGAGTGTGACGGCCACCCTCTTCCTTCTTCAAAACGTAGATGGAAGCCTTGAAGTGATCGTGCGGAGTGATAGCACCCGGGTGGACGACCACCATACCACGCTTCACCTCGTTCTTATCGATACCACGGAGGAGCAGACCGACGTTGTCACCAGCCTCACCCTCGGGCAGAGTCTTGCGGAACATCTCGACACCCGTGATGACAGACTTCTTGTCCTCACCAAGACCGAGCAACTGAACCTCATCACCGATGTGGCACTTACCAGTCTCAATACGACCCGTAGCAACAGTACCACGACCCGTGATAGAGAACACATCCTCGACCGGCATCAAGAAGGGCATATCGACCTCACGCACCGGCTCCTCAATCCACTCATCAACAGTATCCATCAGCTCAACAACCTTGTCAACCCACTTGTCAACACCATTGAGAGCACCGAGAGCAGAGCCACGAATGATAGGAGTATCCTCCTCATAACCGTACTGCTCGAGGATCTCACGAACCTCCATCTCAACGAGGTCAAGCATCTCCTCGTCATCAACGAGGTCACACTTGTTCAGGAAAACGACCAAGCGCGGCACGTTTACCTGACGAGCCAACAGCACGTGCTCACGTGTCTGGGGCATAGGACCGTCGGTAGCGGCAACAACGAGGATAGCACCGTCCATCTGAGCAGCACCAGTAACCATGTTCTTCACATAGTCGGCGTGACCCGGGCAGTCTACGTGTGCGTAGTGACGCTTGTTGGTCTCATACTCGATATGTGCGGAGTTAATGGTGATACCACGCTCTTTCTCCTCAGGAGCGTTATCAATCTGATCGAAAGACTTAACATCCTCACCGGTGCCCAAGCGCTCGTGGAGCACGAGGGAGATGGCGGCGGTCAGCGTAGTCTTGCCGTGGTCAACGTGACCAATCGTACCAATGTTTACGTGCGGTTTGGTGCGCACGAATTCTGCTTTAGCCATAGCTTTCCTTTATTTTATTTAAATGAATAATCTTTTGTGCTTTTATCTGCTTCACACACAATCACCAAAAGAGCTGTAACTGAGAGTTGAACTCAGGACCTCTTCCTTACCAAGGAAGTGCTCTACCACTGAGCTATTACAGCATTTCTGACTCAAAAGAGCGGAAAACGGGGCTCAAACCCGCGACCCCCAGCTTGGAAGGCTAGTGCTCTATCAACTGAGCTATTTCCGCGTTTTGTGTGGGTGGTGATGGATTCGAACCACCGAAGCTAGAAGCAGCAGATTTACAGTCTGCCCCATTTGGCCACTCTGGAAACCACCCAAACCGAAGTAATCTTTGCAGCCGCTTGACCGTTCAGACTATCTGTCGGAAAACGGCTGCAAAGATACGGCTATTTTTTGATACCTCCAAATTTTAGAGGAACTTTTTTATAGATTTCTTTGTTTTTCCTTGAACTTGGTGAGTTGAACCTTCATTGCGTCCAGACACAGATCCACACCTTCCTCAAACGTGTCGCACGTTTTCTCCACGAAAAGTGTATTGCCTGGTGCAGTTACCGTCAGACTGGTCGTCTTGTTCAATGCGGCAGCAGGTTTCTCCACCTTCAATTGCACCTCTACTTTCTGAATATCTTCGTAAGACTTCTGCAGTTTCTCTACTTTCTTGTTGATGAATTCCTGCAGTTTTTCGGTAGCGTCGAAATGTATCGACTTGATTCTGATCTCCATAGTTACCTCCATTTTAAAGGTGTTCGTAATTCAAGCCCTGGGATGGGCTTCTTTATATGCTCTCTTCAATTGCTCAAAGGTCGTATGCGTATAAATCTCCGTTGTGGCTAGAGACGCATGACCGAGCAACTTTTTTACGCTTTCCAGTCCTGCTCCATGATTGAGCATCGAGGTTGCGAAGGTGTGCCGAAGCACATGAGGCGAACGCTTGCCAAGCATGGGAATGTTACCCAAAGCCACCTTGACTCGCTTTTCGACCTGCGAGCGGTTGATACGCACCCCTTTCTTCTGAAGGAAGAAGGCCTCCGACTGCTTGTGAGCAATCTCAGCATCGCGTTTGGCGCGATAGATCGTCACCGCTCTCGCCACCTCTTCTCCGAAAGGTATCACACGCTGCTTACGACGTTTTCCCGTCACCTTCAGTTCACCGTTGATAAGACTGACGTCTTTGTCATCGAGTCCCACCAGTTCGGCCAACCGAATGCCCGTCTCATAGAATACGATGAGTATCGTACGTGTAAGACAACTGTCATAGTCGTCTCCCCACTTGATCGGGTCAAGCAACTTGTCCATCTCCTTATCGCGGACAAAGTTTGGCAAGGGGCGCTGCTTCTTTGGACCCTGAATCATGCTGACAGGATCGGCTTCTACCAGTCCACGTCGTAAAGCCCAGCGGTAGAAGGCTCTAACCGCACTGAGCTTAAGATTGACAGTGGAAGGGCTCTCGCCCGCATCCATCAGTTGTCCTATCCAGCCGCGCACAATGTCGGAATCGATGGTAAGCCAACTAAGTGGCTCCTCCAGCGTCTCAAAGTAGTCTTTAAGGCTTCGCAACGCCCGTCCATAGTTGTCCACCGTGGACTGAGAATAATTGCGTTCCAGCCTCAGATACTCCAGAAATTCTTCCTTCATCATCGCGCCACGCCCTTTCTAAGCTAATTAGGCTACGAAGTTATGGAAAAAAAATCAAACTACCAAATTTTGACGGAAGTTTTTTACTGCTCAGCGTCGCGGAGCTTCTGCACATAGATGGCATGCTCCATCTTCAAGCGCTTCTTCACAGAAGGCTTAACGAACTGCTGACGAGCACGCAGCTCCTTCGTGACACCTGTTCTTTCAAACTTTCTCTTGAACTTCTTGAGAGCTCTCTCGATGTTCTCACCGTCCTTAACTGGTACAACAATCATGTTTTGCTTTTGTAAATTTTAAATGATTTGACTTAAACGACGCTTGCGCGCCAATTTGCGGGTGCAAAGTTACGACTTATTTTGCATTCCACCAACACTTTAAGCATTTTTTTAGGCCTTCTTCTACAATTGAGTCCCCCTATGCATCAATTGCTCCCCTATCCTTCTCCAGAGAATTCTGGCAGGCAAAGAGACGGGTGATAGTAGAAACTCAGAAAAGACACAATAGAAGAACTATAACTAATAACAACTCACATTGGCAATTACAAAAGCCCACAGCCATCATCAAAGCTGAGAGACTTCAGCTGTATTGAGAAACCCTGATTGCATACTATAGTAATGGCCTATGAATCATGAAAGAGGGCCTCCATAAGAATCTGCATATTACAAGGAATAGCATATATATAATGAGAAGAGCCTCCAAGCATATTGCTCGAAGGC
>UMIB01004572.1_pt1 | contig 79479 bp, 112 predicted proteins | sample 1965641 | NCBI WGS metagenome assembly UMIB01 (sample SAMEA4836110, study PRJEB28245) | human gut metagenome | biome: gut microbiome; material: fecal sample | place: Denmark | collected 2008
TACTTATACTTATAAAGTACCAGTAGCTCAAAAGGAGGCTGTGGAGGAAGTAGAACTGGGTACTTATACTTCTCATGACATTATCATAACCTTGGGAGATTTGCCCACGGATAAGAAGTATGTAGAAGGTTCTATGGTACTTACTATTGGTGGAGAAGCTTGGACCTTGGTGGATACTTTTGCTTATTCAGGTCCTGGTGATAAGGTGTACAAGGTAGAACTTGATACTACTCTCACTCCGTACCTGGTATTTGGTGATGGTCAGTTTGGTAGGAAACCAACCATAGGTTCACTCATCAAGGGGCAGTACTATCTTACGTATGGTGCAAACGGTAATATACCGGCAAACCAATTCGACAAAGTTCCAGATGTAATGACCGATGTAACTTCTGGCCTTACTCTAACCAATACTATAGCTGCTACCGGGGGCTCTGACTATGAGGATTTTGATACCCTCAAAGAGCATATACCATTAAGTATTAAGACTCTGGGAGTGGCCATCACCAAAGAAGATTATGAGGCCATAGCCATGTTAATAGATGGAGTAGATAAAGCTTACTGTAACTACATCTGTGGAAAATATGTAGAAGTATATATCACTCCAGATGGTGGTTCAGAAGCAAGCACCGAGCTTATTAACAATGTAAAGCAAAGGATGGAATCTTCTAAGGTGTTAACCACTCGAGTAAGTGTGTATTCTACACATGCAGCCAAGATTTATCTTTCGGCTGAAATTACTGGTAGGAAGTCTTTCAAATCCATAGATATAAGCAACCAGGTAAAGAAAGCATTGTTGGACGCTTATAACTATCAGAACTCTGATATCAATAAACCGGTAAGACAGTCTGACTTGTATGCTCTCATGGATAATCAGCCCATGGTTGATTTCCTTACCATAACCGAGCTGTACTTACTGCCGTACCCGATAGCCATAAATATCAACTCTCAGAATACGGAAGAGATAGTATCAGTGCCCGCACTGAATATCACCTACTTCAAGATGATATCATTTACAACCTCTACTCCGGAATCTGATTTTGAGAATTGTTACATACAGACCGTAATAGAAAACGGCAATGCCTTCTACAAGGTGTATGCTAACAAGGACTTGTCGGGTAATGCTCTATACTCTGGTCAATATGGTAAACCTCTCGAGGTAACTCTGACCAAGTCTAAGTTTAGCCTTACTATTAACTTACCCGTCGAAAATGCAAACTATGAAAACGGAACAGTATATCAATTAACCACTCAACCGATGGGAAGCGATGGTAAACTGGTAGATCTCATTCCTCACAACTACAATATCCCTACTATCAGTTCGGATAATATAACACTTAAAATCAATGAAGTGGTTTAATCCTGCGAAGACCTTCTTCAGAGATTACATCTTCAGTAATCTTTTCGACCATTACTACAAAGCCAACGATACCTATCAGGATTCAGAAGGTAAGGGTATATTCGAAAGGTTCATAGATGTATGTTCTGGTTATTTCGATACTGAGGTAATGCCCGATATAGATAACTTCATGGAATGTCTGGATGTAGATAAAGCTAATCCAATATTCCTGAATTATCTCTGGGAATACTTTGGGTTCATACCGTATGCCTATGGCGTATTAACTAAGGGAGAACCTTATACAGAGAAGAATCTAGAGAATTGGGTAAAAGAGGACAGGGGTTTTCCTACCGCGGATTACCGGCTAGTTCTAAGATACGCCATATCCTTGTACAAGATACGAGGCACTAGACGGTTTTATGAAATATTAGGCCGTTTTTACGGAGTGACATTTACTCTAACTGAAGTAGATGAAAGTACCAAAGCCTCAATAGCTCAAGCTATAGGTGATGGTTCTGTAAACTATGATACTATCTCTCACTTCGATACTCCTTCAGCTACTTATGATACCGAGACAGATTGTTGGGAATGTGTCCCAATGATTCTCACTATTGGTATACCAAAGGGTCAGTGGGACTTTATGGTAATGAAAGACCATGAGATTCAAGAACAACTATTGGAAGAGTGGAAGCTGATGAATCCCGATGCAACCGAAGAAGAGATAGAGGCTGAAAGGGAACTGATACAATCAGAACATCCATCTGACTATAGTGATAAAGTAAGGGAAACTCTGGTAAACATTGTCAATAAGTACTTACCCGTAAACGTAAAATATTTTGAACCAAAAGACAGTTCTGTAGTATTTGAACAAACTACTGCCGTAATTTATATCGTATATGCTTAACATGCCTCTAATAGCTCTACTATCTTCTTTTGCTCAGGAAGACCCCAAACTTGACCATGTAGTTCAATCTCTAACCAAATCTTCGATTGAACTGGCTGAAGCTGCCTCTAATTATGGGGCACTCAAAGTGATATTCGGTATATTCATGGTAATGGTTTTAGTGATGGTAGTAATGTTCGTATATACCATCTGGAACCTAAATAAAAAGGTAACCGTGGTATCAGAATCATCACAACAGGTAAAGGAATTCTTTGATGGAGCTGCTGACTCTACCATAGGTATAACTGAAGCTCAGATATTGATACGTAGGGAATTCAATTGCTTGGGTCACATCCTGAAGTATGCGATACTGCGGGTCAGATTTGAGAATCATATAGACAACAAAGAGTCAACTGTAAAGAAGGTAGAGAGCTTGGTGAATAATGAGTATTCCGAACTATGTGGATTACTATCAAACTTCACCTGTAATGGAAAATCTCTGTCAAATATCTTTGAGCCTCAAGATAATGAGGCAATAAAAGATATGGTAATTGAACAGATATATATACCAAAGGACCAATTTACAATTTCTAATATGGACCAATCTGTTGGTATGTATCTAAACGGATTAAAACTAATGTACCTTAAAAAATTATAACATGGCACGAAGATTATTGCCCATCATCGACTTTGCTCATGGGTCAGATGTGGCAGGGAAACAATCTCCAGATGGCAGACACAAGGAATACCTGTGGAGTAGAAAAGTGGGTAAGATGTTGGCAGAACGTCTTAAACGGGAAGGATTCGAAGTAGCATTCACCAATACTAAAGACACCGAAATCGGACTGTCTAGAAGAAAAGAAATTGCAAATAACTTAGATACTCCTCGAGGGGGAGCTAAGTTTCTGCTATCTCTCCATAACAATGCCGCAGGCATGGGAAATGAGTGGTGCACTGCCCGGGGATTTGAAATATATACCACCAAAGGACAAACCCGTTCGGATTTATTTGCTACAGTAATATTCGAACAACTGCAGGAAGACTTCCCCACTACAGATGGTTATAAACACAGAACAGACCCATCAGATGGTGACCCTGATAAGGAAGCCAATTTTACTGTACTGATGGGCAACAACTACTGGGGAGTACTTCTCGAGTGGTTATTTCAGGATAATCCAGACGATGTGGCTTTACTCGAGGATGACTCAGTGAACCGGGAACTGGTAGAGTCTTTAACCAAGGCCTTAATATTCATCGACGAGAACCTCGATAAGTTAAAAATTTAATTATGGCACAGAATAATGTAACAGAAGTCGTGAATGGGATAGTACAACCAAGGTTCTATCAAGTTTATGGAGACTTAATAGAATCTAAGGAGGTTATGGAACCTCTTGCCATAATGGCTGGTACAGGTCCTATTTGTGGCTTCGACTGGGTAGATACTACCCAACAGAATGTAACCATAACCAGTGTATTCAAGAAGCCGAGTACATTACCTTCTGGAGTGGCTAATATCTTGGGAAGAGCTCGTAGGGTATTTCTTTCAAATAAGGATAACACTGCAGGCCAAGTATTCAATGCCTACACCACTCCTGATGGGTTATGTCACATAGCTCCGGATGTACTTACCTTTAATGGAGTACAACCATCGGGTGGATGGCCAAGTCTAAGTAATCCTCAGAAGCTGGTGGCATTTGCTGTAAAAGCAACTCATACCTATCGTCCCGATGGAAGTGAAAATCCCCCCAGTGTAACTAACTTCACCTGTGGGTGGTTAACCTTTGACAAGGTGTATGGCCTTGATGAGATACTTTCTTGGGATTATAAAAGGATGTTAGAACTCCTGGCTGATTCAGGGATGCCTTTCAACAAGAATGTAGATTCTCTCATAGGAGTATACTTGGTTGGATGGAGACCTGAATGGAATAGTGACCCAAGCAATCAAAGATATAAGTCTATTATGTCTTCATTGAATTATACTTTGTGTTTGGTACCTATCCATGGTCAATTCCCTGTAAAGCCATACGGAATGAATCCTTTGGATATTCTTGACCTCAAGGCTAGGGTAAAAGTTCTGGAGGAAAGTACAGTTCCCGGAGATGTTAATTATTTAATGAGTCATGTGAATAACTTAATCTCTTCTCTAGGTCAAGGCATAGAAGTAGTAGTATCTAAGGACTCAGCTTCTTCGGATGATAATGAGGGTTTTATTTTTACTAAGCTAAATATAAATGGTTCTAACTTTGTTGCAGCTAGACCAGTAACCAAAACCCTTAATTATCAGTGGTATGAGTCATCAGATGCTATGGGTATTTTTGTATCTCCCGAGATAGATATAGATAGTAAAACCCAACAGGTACCCACGGACAAATGGGACATAGGCACTGTAAGCTTTAAACCCAATTCAGAGGGGGCCATGGAATATAGTTTTGTATCTCCCCCCCGTGGTAAAGAAACTTGGAAATTAGTGGGTTGTATACTCCCTCAATTTTCTGCCTATAGTAATGGGAGTATATGTGTACCTACTGGGTTCTATCAACTTAGGAATCCTGATGCTGCTATCGGATGGAGAGTAGCTATGAATTTGAAAAGGTTACACAGTAGATTAGGAAAAGTAGAAGTAGCAGATAGTGGTAATTTATCATTTAGTCCAACTAGTTCTTCTGACCATTATGCTTATATAAAAGCTTTAATGGGTACATCTACTTTAACCCTAAGAGTAGTAGTATGCTTATACAATAAGGGAACTAGTAATGCGGGTTTGGCCTATGATTTATCCAAGTTATTTTCTAAGAATTCAAGGATGTCCTCGATGCTATCAGAAATACTGAGGTTAAGGAAGAGTTCTGAAGGTATAGCTCGAGTAATGATGGCTATGCCGTCTACTTTTAAGGCCAGAGATATAGATTCAGGATTATTCTCAAGTGAAGATTGTGAGTTCTCTAAATATACTTCATGGTTAGAGATAACTAACGCCGTAGCAAAGGTTAAGGTATTAATGGGTACAGTAACTAAAGCATCTGGTCCGGACCAATGGGTAGAAGTAGACCATATGATTACTATACCCATCTCTGATAGAACTGGGGAAGAATATGCGGGTATACAAGCCGAGGGTTATGTGCCTACATTGTAAACTGAACCATAGTTGAGTTGGTTAAGTGGGGCCGGGGTGAGGTTATTGCTAACCTCACTCTGGCCTTTTTCATTGTTTAAGGTCTACTGCAGCTTGTTCTAAAACCCTCTGAATGGTTTTCCTCATCCGGGAAAACATATTAACTGCAAACTTATCCCGAGGTAATTCAAAGTAATCTATAAGATGTAATATAGAAAGCTTGCCATGAGAATCCTTGATACGGGATTCAAACCATTTGGGAGGCTCAAGTTGTATCTGCATAACCAGATACTCATCGGGTGTAAGGTGTTCTTTCATGTACTGATGGAATCTTTGAGACTGTTCCTCCTTTATTCTGGTCTCATCAGAATCATCAAGTAGCTCCTTATTATTGTCAAATAACACTTCGAAAGAAGTTAACTCCTGGTTAAACTCTGCTTGCTTGGTATAAGCATTCCTCAGTAACTTACTTTTATAAGTTTGCAGGGAAGATAAGAGAGTTGCTTTCAACCTTTCTTCATCGTATTCGTCTTGGTATTTATTAAATACATACAAGAACTTATCCCAGAAAAAAGAGTTAATAATATCTGGTGTGAGATTAAATCTTCTGGAATCAACTCCTCTCGTCAGTCTACGGATTAAGGGTTTGCAGGTTTTATATAACCTATTAAACAAATCCTCATCATAAGGTTTTAATTCTGTCAAACGATGTAGTTCACTTCCGTTGTTGCCTTTCATAGTAGTAAAGATTTTTAACAATGCAAATATAAATAATAAAGTAACAACTTGTATGAATTTTATCAAAATTATTTCACCGTCTGTGTTCAAGTATGTTCAAAGATGAGCTTGGAGAACTATATTATCTAGCAGATACTATTGATTATACACTCATGAATATTATATAATATATGAAACAAAATAGGGTAAAGAAGAGGTTAAACTCCTGTGACAAGTTTACGTTCTCTATCGAGTTTCAACTAGAAGTACTTAGGTTCTTGGTACAAGGGAAGGAAGCTCTTCTATATGTTCCAAAGATAAAACCTGGGTACTTTACTTTAATTGAACACTCGATAGTAGTAGAAGCCTTGGTAAAATTCGTAAAGAAATACCAACGAATACCAAGTGAGGTCTTAATGGTTGAGCAGGTTAAAACTTTGTTAGAAGGTAAGGATTATGTAGACTTAGTTACCAAGGATGATATCCCTAATATTCATAGTTTAATATCTGAACTTTATAATAAGCCTCTAAAAGATGTAGATATTGTTCTGGAGAACATACACAAGTTTATTGCCTACATTGAATTGAAAGCCTTAAATGAAGGTATGGACTTCTCTGATTACAACTCTTACGAAACCTATCAAGCTAAACTAACTAAGATTCTACAAAGTTCAAAACCCCAAAAGAAGGACGAACCTTTGTTAATGGTTAGTGGAACTGCAATGCGACAACTTATGCGAAAGGTTGACCCAGATGTAGTTCCCACTCCATTTTGGCAGTTGAATAGGTTGGGTAATGGAGATGGATATCCCAAGAACTCTCTTTTCGTTTTAATTGACCGTCCCAAACGAAGAAAGACTTTTGCACTTATCAATGTTGCTCGGGGATATCTGGCTATGAAAAAGAATGTTCTTTACATAGATACCGAAAATGGTAAAAACCAGTTAATGGACCGTATGATTCAGTCCACCCTAAATAAGACCAAGAGGGAAATGTTAACTGGTGATTATGATAAGATGGAGCAAAGGCACATGCGTAAATATAAACGTCTTGGTGTAGAGTTTATTGTGGAGCGTGTACCTGCAACCATTGCGGATTGTAATACCATTATTAACTTGGTTAGGAAACTGGAAACCGAGAAAGGTATCAAGGTGAATGTCATAATGGTTGACTATGCTGCAAAGTTAGCTTCTATTGCCCGGGATAGGGATGATGTAGAACGTATCAACAATGTATACATTGACCTGGATAATATGGGCGATGAGTTAGGGTTAGATGCCATTTGGACTGCCCAACATGTTACCCGAGAAGGTGCTAAGCATCAAGAAACCAGATACGAGGATAATGATATAGCATCCGCTATTTCTATAATAAGGAATGCAAAATGCGTCATGGGATTAAATTCTACTCAAGACGAAGAAGAGCATAACATCATGAGAATGGAAGTTGTAGTTCAACGTGATGGAGTTCCAAATGGTCGGGTAATGTTTAATATGGACCCAGAAAGACAACGTATGAAAGAGTTCTCTAAAGAAGCCAGAGCAAAGTACGATGAGTCAATGGGTAAACAGGTAGATGACTTACTTAAGAAAAAGAAGAGAGTAAGTAATCCCAATGCAGACCCAGAAAAGAGAAGTAAAACATCAGGAGATATATAAAAGTTAAACCTTAAATAATTAAAATTATATGGCACGAGTTATTGATTCTATGGGTTTAGCTAAGTTTGGAGAAGGCGTTACATCTTGTAACAAGTGTAAAAAGGTAATAGCCTTCAATAAGAAGGAAATATTTTTAGACTTAAGCTATGGTCCAGGACATGATGGAGAAGAAAGTGTTAGATGTCCTCAATGCAATTCGGTATTACATGTAGGAGAGTTTCACGCCACTGAACACATGTAATTATGGACATCCGATTATTAAAAATATTTCGGAGGAGGGCTTCCAAAGAAATATGTTTGAGAAGGCAACCCGGTAACCGGTATCAAATAGTATGTCCGATTGATGAGAGATATAGCTTGGGAGTATTCTTCCGTGAATGGGTACCCATCTCTTCAGAAAAGGCTTCTATAAATTGGAATAAGGTTACTCCCAACCATAGGACTATGGGGTATAAAGACATGGATAGGTATGAGGTACCTTATAAGAATTCTTTCCTAAGGTTAGAAGAAGCTAGAGCAGAATTAACGAAGATTCGTAGAGGATATATAATCCATCATCTAGTTCCTGAATTATGTCAGAAGTTACCAGTTAATAAGTAATAATTACCCGGCTATGTTATTCATGGTCGGGTATTTTCGTTTACAATATGAGACTTAACAGCAATATAAAAGGTGTTAAAGTAAAGCCTATACCAAACTATCCAGAATATTTGGCTTCATTCGACGGTAGAGTATATTCCACTAAATTACATAGATGGCTATCTACTAACCCTCATAAGATATTCGGATATTTACAGGTACATCTAAGAAAAAAGACACATAGATTGAATAGGGTTATAGCTACAACTTGGATACCTAATCCCGATAACTTACCATGTGTAGGTCATAAGGACAATAATAGAACTAACAATAGAGTAGAAAATCTATATTGGTGTACTCATAAAGAAAATACTCAACAATGTATAAGAGATGGTAGATTCAAACCCAGAGGTAAAACTCCTTTGAGTATAGAGATTAGACGTAAAATAAAAGCCGAATACTTGAAAGGAAATACCACTCTACAAAAGTTAAGCCGTAAATATGGTAGAGCACATTCAGTTATTAGGAGGATAGTATATGAGACTAAATAACCATACTAAAGGTCGTTTACATGAATATTTTAGATATAAGTTGAAGGCCTTTGACTACAGACACTCATGGATGAAGTCAGACTGTCCCTACTGTGGAGGAGAAAAGAAGTTTGGTATCAACCTTTCAAACAATCGATGTAATTGTTTTAAGTGTGGTGAACATCCTTCTCCTATAAGTTTGGTAATGTATTTGGAGAGTACAGATAGTTTTCAAGAAGTACTATCTATACTCGAATCAGGAGATTATTCTGGATATGTATTCAAAGAAGAGAAGGTTGAGTTAAAAGGTAAGAAAGAGTTCTTCCTCCCAGAGGGATTCAAGAACATATCTATGGGCACTTCTCTATTGGCAAGGTCTGCCAGGAATTACCTTAAGAAACGGGGATTTAAGATAGAAGAGTTAGCTCGTAAAGGATGGGGATATTGTAACACAGGTAAGTATCTTGGATATATCATTATCCCATTTACAGAGCATGGGCGATTAACTTATTTCAATGCTCGATTATATATGGGCGCTGGTCCCAAATATAACAACCCAGAAGTAGATGTAACGGGTTTGGGAAAGAGTTTTATTATATATAATGCGGATGCTCTAGAAATATACCGAACCGTTTATATTTGTGAGGGTGCAATCAATGCTGAAACTTTGGGGGAGAATGGAATTGCAACCGGAGGTAAGGCCGTCAGCAGATACCAGGTAAACAAGTTCATCAAGAGTCCAGTTGAGAAGTTTATCATATTGATTGACCCTGATGCTAAAGATAAGGCATTAGACCTGGCCTTCAAGTTGGTACCCTTCAAAAAAGTAAAGGTGGTATTCTTACCAGATAATGAGGATGTCAATTCATTGGGTAAGCGAAGGACTTTAGAATATGTACGAGAGACGACATATCAGACTTATCAAGAACTTTTATCTATAAAATCACAATTGAAATTATAATGGCAAAAAGAGAACCTTCCATACATATCTCCAAAACTCTATTCTATAAACTCTGGAATGAGATGGGAGGTATGATATCAGAAGAATTTGTTGATAAGTTTTTCACTAAAGCTAGACAATATTCTTTAGACCACCGTTCAGTGGTGGGAGAGAATAAAAAGGTACAAACCCAAGCTGTTCGTAGAGCTTCAGGAAGTATAGGAGATGCAAACTTATTAGCAGATATCATCTATTCTACTAGAATCCAACTTAAACACATAGGAGTAACTAAAATAAAGCAAACCGATTTACAATGGGCCTCAGTAAAAGAGTTGGTACCTGTTGTAAATGAGTTTTGTCAAAAGTTTGGGTTCGAACCTCGTCAGGGATATATCGAGTTTGTAACCACAGGTATTAAGTTAATGTCCCAAGCAAAAAGAGTTAACTATAACTTCTGTGCAAATTGGTTACATCAAAGGGTTAATTGGATTATGGATGTATATGAGGCTGATAAGGAAGTTAAAGAGGATAAACACCCTGAATATACTCGAGAGGTGTATGAACATTATACTAAAGAGATTCTCGATAGAATAGGTATAAATAATACCTATGATAAGAATCCTCAGGAGTATGTATGGTTTGTAAGGGCAAGGAAATTAGCTGATGAGATTGGGGTTGATTATGAGACCTTTGTACTCGGTCAATTCTATGCACTCGAATTTTGTAATGGTATACCTAAAATAGAAGATTTATCCAATGATAAAGCTCGTCAAAGGGTTATTAACTATATGGCAAAATTTAATATAGTGTCTCGACCTAAAACAGAACATGTGGACTGGGACGCCTTCAAAAAATAGAGATTATGAAAAGGGATTGGGAAGATATTTGGGGCACTGTATTGCAGGTGTACTTGGGAATATGTATACTGGGATGGGTATTGGTAATTATTCTGAATATAATAGAAATGCTTAATAAACAAGGAATATGAAAATAGACTGGGATAACGTTATAGCAACGGCTATTCAGACAGTGTGTATAATAATACTACTCATGTTTTTCATGTGTGGTATTTTCGGTATAATAGATATGGCCACAAAATTATGATAACTATAACCATAAAGAACTGCAATGTTTGTGAATTATCTGGCCCAGCTAAGTTCACAAACAAGTTGTATGAAATGTTCCGGATTAAACATCCGGACGCTTGGCATATAATGATGTATAGCAGGGCAAAGAACTGGGATGGTTACGTAAAATATATCTCTGATTATGGGCAATTCAAAATAGGTCTTCTAAATAGGGTTTACAATGAATGCCTTAAAACGGGACAGGAGGTTAAAATCATAGATAATAGACCCCAGTTAGGAGTTAAACCAGTAATTCCAACAATACTTGGAGATAAAGAATTACGGGAAGTACAAAAAGAAGCTCTAGAAAAGATAGTATATAATAAGGTTGGAGATACTCCTTTCCTTATTTGTGCATCTGACTTGGCAGTTAACTTCGGAAAGACTTTGGTGTTCTGTGGATTACATCAGGCTTTCAAGAGGAAATTGAAAACTGTTTTATTGTTGAACAGTGCCGACTTGTTTAAGCAGTTCAAGAAAGAGATTCCAGAGTTATTACCGGGAGAAAAGGTAGCATTTATCCAGGGTAGTAAATGCAGTGAGTGGGGTAACTTTAATGTTTGTATGGTTCAATCTCTGGCAGGTAATATAAATAGGTATCAGAAGTTCCTTTCAGAAATAGACATGGTACTTATAGATGAGGCTGACGTGATAGATAATAAAACATATAAAACAGTAATACAACATCTGTATAACTCTAGAATACGAGTAGGTTTGAGTGGTACCATCTACATGAGTAATCAGAAGAAGAAGTTAATACATAACCTGAATATCATGTCATTTATTGGTGATAAGGTTAACCAGATAAAATTAAGTGATATGATAGAGAAAGGGTATTCTACTCCTATTACTTGCAAGTTGGTATATGCTCCCTTTAAATACTCTAAAGATGTAGATTACCCAACAGAATACAAGGAAGTGATATCAGATAATGTTAAAGCTTGGAAACTATCCCTTGACCGTACCAAGTATAACATTGGTAGAAAGAGATTACCAGCTTTGGTAGTATGTAAGTTTATAGGTCATTGTGAAAATCTTTATCGGTATTATGCTAAACATCTCGGGAATCAATACAACATACAATATGTACATCATAATACCAAAGGGCGTGATGAAATTCTACAAGCTTTTAGAGAAGGTAAAATCGATATACTAATCGCTACCACGATTATTTCTAGAGGTCAAAACTTCCCAGAATTAAAGTATCTGCAGAATACTGCATCAATGGATTCTAATGAAAAATCCATACAGATATTGGGACGTCTTGCAAGAACTCACATGAATAAAAAGAAAGCATACCTGGACGACCTTCAATTTCCGGGTAATTATCTAAAGAGACATGGCAACCATAGACGAATGTATTATCAGAAAGAAAAATTAAAGGTAATCAAAGTGGAATGGTAATACGCATATATGCGCACGTATACCTACACTTATAACTCTATTAGTATTTAGTATACTAAATACTAATAGAGGTTTATATAGCTAAAGCTATATAAACTTATACTTAACTTACTTAGTAAGTATTAACTTAAGCTAAAGCTTAAATGCGCACGCACGTATATGGTGAACCCGAAAGTTAGTACATATACTATTCTACATCAATGACATTGAAATACCTATTAACTATCACTTGATATCAAACTCTCAAATATATGGCGAAGAAAAAGAAAGACAAACTTAAGGAAGTAAGAAAGGAGTTAGAGACTGGGGATATTCTTGAACCTATAGATATCACCAAACTTGGTTCGGGTTCAGACCCTTGTTTCGGTAAACACTACGACCTTTCAACCAAGGAATGTAAGATGTGCGGAGATTCTGAACTCTGTTGCATTAAGTTCACAGCTCTCATGGGTAAGACTCGTAAAGAATTAGAAGCAGAAACCAAGTTCAAGGATTTGGAACCCTTGGTAGATATAGAAGGTTGCAAAAAGTATTACCGTAAACTGGTAAGGGAGAAATTAGGTAAGAAGGAAATACTCGATAAGCTTCAGAGTAAGTTCGAGTTATCACGAAAAGAAGCAAGAGACATTTATCGTAAATTCAACAGTAAATAACATGGTACAATTAGAGTTCACAAAGATTAGAGATGTTAAATCCCCAAACCGAGCAAATGATGGGGATGCAGGTCTGGATTTCTACATCCCAAAGTTATACATGGATGATATACTAAAGGTGGGAGAAAAACACGAGAGGGATTTCACTGGTATCAATCGTAGAATGTTCAGCAATGGCAGTCTGAAATTCAGGAGTATAGAAACCAATGGGATATGTGTAGAAATCAGTCCTGGTGGAAGAGTACTAATACCGTCCGGAATAAAAGTTCTTATCAATCCCAAGGAATCTATGCTAATGGCAGCAAATAAATCAGGAGTTGCTACTAAAGATGGGTTGACTTTTACTGCCGAGATAGTAGATAGCCCATACACAGGAGAAATGCACATAGGTATTCAGAATGCCTCAAATGAACCCGTGTACATACCTTTATGGGAAGATAAAAAGATAATGCAATTCGTACACGTTCCCATCATACTCTCAACACCGAAAGAGATTACCAATGAGGAGTATGAAGAGAAAGCAAAGAACTGGGGAACAAGAGGAGATAAGGGATTTGGTGCACACGATAATAAGTAAGACCATGGATGATAATATAAGGGGATTCCCAGGTTATCACATTACTAAAGAGGGAAAGTTATATAGGTATGGTAAGTTACTAAAAGTTTATCACCATCATAGGTATTTGAGATGTAAGTTACATAACGGTAGTATAAGTAAAAATGTCAAGATACATAGATTGGTAGCTGAAGCTTATATACCTAATCCTAATAACTTACCTATAGTAATGCACTTGGACGATAACCCATTAAATAATATCGTAAGTAACTTGAAGTGGGGGACCCATAAAGAGAATAGGTATTTAGCTATTGTAAATTGTAAATTACCAAGACTTATAGGTAAAAACAATCCATGCTATGGATTGAGAGGTAGTAAAAATCCCAACGCTAAATTAAAACATGAGGATAGGGTAAAGATAAAAGAGTTACATGTAAAAGGAATAAGTGCTAGAGAAATACGTAACAAGTACTTTCCTAATGTATGCGAAGAAACTATACGAAGAACAATTAACCAAGGTTTAATCTAAAAAATACCCGCTTTGGATTCACGTGATATAAAGGAAGAACCGGGAATTATTCCCGACCATAAGTATCTCGAAGAGATATATCAAATGCAAAAGAACCTCTTGTCTGGGTATATAGGCATAGAGGGGTTACCACAATATCCGGTAGACATCAATACAAAGGCTTCTCAAACCTTGTTAAAGGACTTTACTGCAAGGGTTATCGAGGAGTTATCAGAAGGCTATGAGTCCTTCGAAAATGTAATGGACTTATTCGAGGCCAACCATTCAAAATTGGTACAAACCCATGGTGATTGTATAGAGTATACGGAGATACTCAATCACTTACAGAATGCTAATGAAGAGAATGCAGATGCTATCCACTTCTTTATAGAACTGTTAATATATGCCAATATACAGCCAGAAGATATTATGGCATATATGGAGAAGTGGGTAAAGGACAACAATTGTACTCAATCAGTAGTAGATTCATTAAACAAGAACCATGACGATATCCTGCGTACAGCCATGAATCTTGGAGTAATGTGGATAATGGACGAAGGCGATATCAGTGTTATATTTCATAACAATGCCACAGACCTAATTAAGTGGTATGAGAACATGGATTCGGAAACACATCTGGATTATAACACAAAGTTACTCGAGGGAGGTAGATACTTCAATCATGTGGAGTACTCAGTAAACTACCCATACCTGTTATGGAAGATAACTCATCATCTGAACATTGCTCGTAACTTCCTGAAGAATAAACCATGGAAGCAATCACAAGTAATGACCCAGGAGTTAAAGTATCAGTCCGAGTTGGTAAAGGCTTTTATTTATTTCTGTGGGTATTTGGGATGGATAGGTATGGGTTCAGATGATGTATTTTACATCTATTTCAAGAAGAACCACATAAATATCTTCAGACAAAAGTCGCTATACTAATTAGATATATGGCCAACCAGATATTACTAAATTTACTATTAATTCTTGGTAATAGTATTATGGTAGATGAAAGTTAGTAATATAGATGGTTGGCCAGGTTACTATATCAATAAGAGTGGTAGATTATATAGTAATAAGAGAGGTAAATGGACACGAATTAGAGGTGAGTTATGTAATAATAGGATACAGTATAGGTTATACAAGAGGATAAATATAGACTTATTAGGGAATAAGAAACACTCTTGGGGTATAGATACTAGTACAAGTAGATGGTTTAAAGCATCCAGATTAGTAGCTATGGCTTATATACCAAATCCTAATAACTACCCTGTAGTATGCCATAAAGATAATAATCCTTTGAATAATCATGTAAGTAATTTATACTGGGGAACCCAGAAAATGAATATTCAACAGGCCGTTAGGGAAAAGAGATTTACACAATTTGCTAAGAGGGGAAAAGAAAATCCCATGTATGGCAAGAGGGGTAAGCTAAGCCCTTTTTATGGTATACCCAGAAGTAGCGAAACAAAAAAATTAATTTCCATAGCCAATAAAGGTAGAAAGGTAAAAGAAGACACAAAGCTAAAAATTTCAAATACCCTAAAATCTCTAAAGAGGGGGAAAACAGTGCCTTTAAGAGATGATATTATAAAGTTAAGATATGAGGATAAATTATCACAATCGGCTATAGCTGAGATATTAGGGTTACATCAAACAGCTATTAGTAAATTTCTAAGAAACTATGAATCTTGTAAAAGCTAAGAATCCCACTGATGCTTGGGAAAAGATACTGGAAAACTTCTTAATCAAGAAACCAGACTGGTTTTGTGAGGGAGTTGGTTATAACCTAACCGATTCTCTTTTTACATACGACTTGATGGTAGAAATAGCTGATGCTAAATTCGACCCAGACTTCGACTTCGGTAAGATGTTTGGTTATACCATGACCAAGTGGACTGGGCTGATTACTAACTACCTTGATTTGGATGTGCTTGACCAGGCTAAACTGATGATAAGGAAGTTAGAAGAGAATAAGACAGTAAACAGGAATTATCACATTGGGTTCCATTTTGCTGACAATCATGGTAGTGGCAAAGGTTGCTTAGTTGGTGGTATATTCTCTCGTAAGATTGGAGTGGAAAACCCCGAGATAACTGTAATACTACGTTCTTCAGAGATAGTTACAAGGTTACCAATAGATATACTGTTATTCTGTCGTATGGGTCAGTATATATATGGCCATGATAACTTCTCGTTAAAGTTGGTTATCAAAGCGGCTTGGGCAAATGATACTACCATACTGTTATATCAGAATCGCAAGGACATAAAGGAGTTTTTGAAAGAAAACTGTAGTGATGAGGTACGTAGAAAGAAGATACGTAAATCTCTCAAAAAACTTATGACAAGTGATGAAGCAGGTTATAAAACCTATGGTAACAGTTTCAGAGCTTTCAAGGTATTAAGGAGAGATTTGGGGTATAAACAGAAATCTATGTTAGCCTCGGCCTTAGAAATTGGAGATTGGGATGGTATCCCATTACCCGAGGTATGCCCATCTATCCTCAAGCGTAATATGATAAAAAAGACCTACTTAAAGTTTACAGAAAAGTATGGTCTCAAACTAAAGCTTGAGGAAAGTGGGGAAAAGAAAAGGAAGAAGTTAATATCATTCTCTTCTTCAGAGGAAGATGATATGGAAGACGGTGAATTAACTCCTGAAGCCGATGAGTAAGTTCAAGTTAAAGAATAACCTGTTGCAGTTCAAAACAAGTATGAAAGCTTGGGAGGGACTCAACAGGTTATTCCTGTTCAATACCCCCGGTTTGGATATTGAAAGAATTGGTAAAGCACAGTACTTAAATGATTTAGTCATTTATATTAAAGAACCTCTGGTAGACCCCGAATTTGATTTTGGTAGGCACTTCAACTACACTTCGGCTAAATGGAAGTCTCTGGTAGCAAACTATGTGGATGAAAATGGTCTGATTGATTTAAGACAGGAAGTAGTAAAAGCCTTAAACTCAAGGAAGATATTTAACATAGGCTATCAGTTTGACAATAAGCATGCTCATGGTAAGAATTGCTTATTGTCTCTAACTGTATCAAAGAAAGCAGGCATGGATTACCCCATGATAACGGTATTCATGAGGGCATCCGAGGTAACTAAAAGACTTATCTGTGACCTACTACTGATTCAAAGGATAGGAGAATACTTATTCCCCACTGGACATAAATTCCATGTATCAATACACTTCAGTCAGATATTCAATGATGATACGGTATTACTAATGTATCATGCTCATGAAGACCTATTAAAGCTTAGTGATAAGCTTGGTATATATGATGGTAACTGGTATGAGCGGTTGAAGTATCTACTTAAAGTAGACCCTGACAAGATAAAGTATAAGGTACATAAAAGAGCTTTGAAAGTACTCAGACCTGAGTTGTTCAAATATCCCAAAACCCTGGCAAAGGATTGTACACTCGGTAGTGAAGACTGGCTACCATTCTAAGATAGGGAAGTCTATTGAATTGCAAATATCAATGCAATGAAAATAGAAGTAAAGAAATCTCCTTACACCAGTAAACTCGGAGGAGATATAGATATAACTTTCTCCACGGATGATGGGTGGTTATTCAATACCGTGGCCAATATCAGTGTAAAGGATTTAAGGCAACTTAAAAGAAAGATAAGGAGGTATCTAAGTGAAGTACGAGAGGAAAGATAAACTCTATTTTGGAGTAGAGATATCCAAGGGTAAATATCCTGATAGGAATGGCAGGGACATAGAGTTATCTGTATGTATCAATGCTCATCATTGGGTAGGTCTTCCCAACATGAATATTCAGGACCTAAAAGAACTACGAAAATCTATAAGAAAATATATTAAAAATCACGAACAATGAGAATATATTCAAATCCTTACGAATTGATGTCTGAGACGGCAAGAAATTTGTATGAGATGGGTAATGAGGTAAAACCCCGTACCTATCAGAATAAAGTTATCGAAGGTAAAGATGACTTCATTACCAAAGAACTTATATGCGAGCAATACTGTTTGACTCACCTGGAAGACCCGGCCCCTTTATTTGTATTCACCAAATCTAAAGATTGGGCAGAGGCTGAGTTCCAGGAAAGAATACACCCGGGACAAATTAACCCGGGTGAAGCATGGAAATTGCGTCCCGAAATATGGGAAGAGTTCCTGGTAGATGGTAAGTACTTCGACTACACCTATTCGGAGAGAATGAATGAGGTAGTAAGGTATAATGGGATTGTAATGACCAAGTTACAGGCTGTCATAGGTCTGCTCAAGGATGATAATGATACCCGTAAAGCCATACTTAATATCTATGGTGAAGATGGGCAGGTAGAATGTTCTGATGCCGAAAACCTGGATGGTAAGATGCGTATACCATGCTCTATGTATTACGACTTCCTTATCCGGGAGAACGCAAGGGGTGAAAAGCAACTGAATATTTGTTATCACCAAAGGTCATCCGATTTTGTAACTCATTTTGGAAATGATGTATACTTGGCATGGAAACTAATGGAATACGTAGCTAGAGAAGTGGGTATCAAACCTGGTTATCTCTATCATACTATTGATAGTTTGCATAGTTATAAAAAGGACTGGGTAAAACTAAAAACTTCTATCCAGACCGAATTAAGGTAACAAAGAAGGTAACGGTAATTGGTCTTAGTTTCTTTTCTGTCATACCGAGATTAGTAGTAAAGGCCGTTACCTTCAACCGGACCCATAGCTCAGTTGGTTAGAGCAGCGGACTCATAATCCGAAGGTCGGGGGTTCAAGCCCCTCTGGGTCCACTAATGAATCTTTACTTTGCGCTGTGGACAACGAGTCCTGATTCATTCCCAGGTACTGGACGGTAGGGATATAGACTGGTACCTAATTTACGGAAGTAGCACAGTCCGGTTAGTGTACTTGCTTTGGGAGCAAGGGGTCGCAGGTTCGAATCCTGTCTTCCGTACAGGGCTATAGCTGGGTTATAACAGGAGATACGACCTCCAGCTAGCAATGGGCAATAAACTGGTACGAGATACCAAAATCCCATAATTAAAGTCGAAGGCTATAGCATTAGGAGATGAGTTACTGTTCTTCGCTCATCTCCCCTTTTTATAAAAGCTCGGATGGTGAAATAGGTAGACACGCCGGACTTAAAATCCTGTGACCAGTAATGGTCGTGCGGGTTCGATTCCCGCTCCGAGTACATGATTTTATAATTCTTATGAAAGGAGACATTATATATAACTTGATAAAACTTCTACAAAATAAAGAAGTTGGTCAGACATTTAGGTATACTTACTTACAAAGTACAGGAGCTAAGACAGCATATTTATATTGGTTATGCTGTCTTCTTTGTAGAGCAGGGTATATAAAAAGAGTAAAGAACGGTATCTTTCAAGTAGTAAAGAATACATCAGACTTAGGGTCATGTAAAAATCTATTCTATACTGCATATAATAAGAATAAACATGGAGTCAAGATATGACATAATCAAAAGTTTCTCACAAGTCAAGCGGCTTGTGAAAGCTTGTTTGAAAACCGGCATAGCTTCCGTCGACTTCGAGACAAATGCAGAAGGTATTTATAATAAAACCTTCAAACCCACAATTTTATCTGTAACCTTTCAAGTTGGTTCTGGTGTATCTATTCCACTATGTCACCACGAATATGAAAACCCTCATTGGAAACGTTGGTTAAAGTATTTTGGTAGAAAGGTGGTTGAGAATCCCAATATAACTAAAGTGGGATGGAATCTGAAGTTTGACCTTCAGATATTCGAGTTGTATGGGATATATGTTAGAGGTACTGTTCTGGATGGAATGCTTATGAAGTATCTTCTAAATGAAGAGAAACCCAATGACCTGAAGTCAATGGTTAGAAGGTATCTACCAGAGCATGGCGATTACGAGAAGGCAGAGAAGTTTGACAAGATACCTTGGGATAAGAAACCCTTGGAACCATTATGCAAGTATGGTTGTCAGGATACCGATTATACTCTTAGGTTAGCTATGTTCTTTGAAAGTAAGCTAATAGAGATTGGCATGTACCCCTTGTTTAGGCATTTGATTATGCCAGCTTCTAGGGTATTGCAGCATGCTGAAAAAACCGGATTATACCTCGATAGGAAATTCAATCAGGAACTGCTTGAATCTTACAAGCCAAAGATTGAACAAGCAACTTCTAATTGCTTGAATCTTCCACGAGTGAAAAAATTCTCTAGATGGCTTGTTCAAGAAAGAATAAGCAAGTACCTTGCATCTATTGAAAGTGAACTTGAAGACCTGGATTATCATAACCCAAAGGACGCACGGAAAATAGCAAGCAGGGAGCAAAAAATATCCAATATCCGAGCAGGTGTATTCACCACTAAAAAAGAATTGGAATTAACCCGAGAAGTAAACTTGGGAAGTACAATTGATTTACCTCTACTGTTGTATTCCGAAAAGGGGTTCAAATTCCCTATCATAAAATATACCAAGGATAAGAAAACTAACCGTGATACCGATAAGCCGAGTACCGATGAGGATACGTTGGTAGAACTTCGATTAACGGTTAAAGACCCTGAAAGTCCCAAAGCAATCTTCCTGGATAATCTTCTCGAGTTGAGAGGGTTAAAGAAAATGTATACAACCTATATTGAGGGATGGCATGATAAAGTTCAGGATGATGATAGAATTCACGGGCAATTCAAAATTATTGGTACTACTTCTGGCCGATTAAGTAGTTCTGAACCTAACCTCCAACAAATACCCAAAACTTCGGTAGATGCTAATATCAAGAAACAGTTGGTAGCTCCCAAAGGGAAACTATACATGGCACTTGACTACTCTCAGGCAGAGTTAAGAATCATGGCACATCTTTCAGGGGATGAGACTTATCTTGAAGCATTTGCCAAGGGACAGGACCCTCACCTTGCTATTGCAGCAAATAAGTATGGTGTATCGTATGAGGAAGCAAACAAAGCTTACAGTGATGAACAACATCCCGATTATAAGCTTTGGAAAAACCGAAGGAAGCAGGCAAAGCAGATATGTTTCGGTATTATATATGGTATTCAGAAGAAACTGCTTGCAGTTAAACTATCTGACCCAAAAGCTGGTATTATCGTAACACCAGATGAAGCTCAGCAACAGTTGAATGAGTTCTTCCAGGAGCACCCGAAGATTAAGAAGTTCATGATTAACCAGGAGAAGGTACTGATAAAACATGGATATATTAAATCTTTGTTCGGTAGGAAGAGAAGGTTACCCCAGGTATATTCGGATAACGAGCAGGAAGCAGCATACGCAGTACGATTATCGGTTAATATGCCATGTCAATCAGCTGCATCAGATATGACTCTGTTTGCATCCATACTTAATTATTGGAAGATGAGGCAGGGTATACTTCCTTACATGCCCGAGACATGCACCGTTCACGATGCAGTTTATTATCTCGCTGACCCACAGGATGTTAACGTGTGGGTAGTATATAATATTTGGGAAACTTGCCGTAACCCCGATACTAAAAAATACTTTGGATTCGAGATAAACGACGTGAGTATGTCGATGGATATAACTATAGGTAGGTCAATGGCAGAAGAGTTACCATTTATACCTGGGTATGATTACAATAAGATGTTTGAACCAGATTTCAATACTGATGAATACTTAGAAGAACACCGTAAGTATAAAAACATAGACATTAGTGAATATCCAAAACTCTATAAAAAAGAGATAAAAGAGTTTGAACAAAAGTTTTATAAAGTACATGGATAGATTTATACCTAATGTACCGGGATGTAGTAAATATCATATATCTAAAAACGGAAAGTTGTACTCTATATTCAGTGGTACCTGGAAAGTGGTAAAACCCGTAATAAGGTCAGATGGGTATGTACATAATTTACTAACAGATGATAATGGTAATAAAGTTAAATTCTATAGACATAGGTTAGTAGCTATGGTATACATACCAAACACAAATAATAAGCCTCAAGTATGTCATAAGGATAATAATCCTTTGAACAATAAGGTTAGTAATTTATACTGGGGTACCAGAGAAGATAATATGAGACAATGTATATCAGACAATAGATTCTATTTTGTTGGTAAATATCGTAAGAAGTCGGTCGATGAAAGTGGTATAGTTAAGAAGTATAAAGATGGAGTATTAAGAAAGTACATACTTAAAGAATATAATATATCTACTGGAGTATTCTATGATGTACTTAGGTCACACGGTATAATACCAGATAGGTATGGAAAAAAGGCAAAAGATAGTACGTCTATCCCAGATTAAGAAAAACACACTAAAGATTCTATTTCAAGGGAAAACCTATGAGATTGATTTAGACCAGGAACTCATGATTGATGAGAACCTGGTCAATCAGTCTTTACGTAGAAGTCCATCTAATTATGCTCTATTGGTGATGGTAAGGGATAGGCTTATATATAAAAGGGATAGACTTGAAAAGGCAAAAGACCAGGCTTATAGTAAGGCATGGCTTTACTATAAAGAATCAGGTAATGTAAACAATGACGCAGCAGCTCATAAAGCAGAGAACAACCAAGCTTATCAGGGAGCATTGAAAAGATATATGAAGGCTGAGTACAATGCGAGTAAAATGATAAGTATATGTAAAGCTTACGAATCACGAGAGAATATTTTAAGAACGATAAGTGCGAATATAAGGGTACAGGATGGATTTAAGAGATAACCACCCTTATCTGATAGGGTATCATATTTCTGAGGTAGGTAAAGTATACAGTAGAGTAAAAGGGTATTGGAAAGAATTAACTCCTCGTAATAATAGGGAAGGATATCTTAGGATAAAATTGAAGGGTAAGCAATACTATGTACATAGATTAGTAGCTGAAGTTTATATTCCAAATCCTGATAATAAACCATGTGTATGTCACAGGGACAACGATAAGATAAATAACTCAGTTGACAATTTGTATTGGGGAACACAGAAGGAGAATTTAGAACAAATGGTTAGGGATGGGAGGAGTTTGAAAGGTAGAAGGAATCCCATGTGGAAAAATCACTATAATTCCGGCTATGGTAGATATGGAGAAAAAGCAACTGCTAGTAAACTATCCAACAAAGATAGAGTAAGTATAGTTAAAGGTTTAAACTGTGGTATAAGTATAGATATCCTATCTAAAAGATACAAAGTATCAAGAGCATGTATTAGGAGTCAAATAAGAATAGTAGCAAACTTACGTAAACAACAGTAAATATGTCAAGAATTGAGTTAGACCTTATTTCGGTCAAAGAAGCAAAGGAGTTGAATGGTAAACTGAACGGTTTAGGAACTCCCACAGGAAGTCGAGTACTTATTGTATCCCCAGTAGTAACTGCAGATACCAAAACCAAAGGAGGACTCTATATCCCTCAGGAACATGATAAAGATACAGTACCCCGCAAGGGAGTAGTAATTCAGGTAGGACCCATCACTGATGAACAATGTGAAGAATATCCTGGTCTTCAGGTTGGAGCGGTAGTTACTTACGGTCTGTATGCTGGTAAAGAACTAGATGTAGTAGACCTTCCCAATCAAGTAACAACTATATTATCTCTGAACGAGATACTTTATATCGAAACCAATAAATAAAGCCATGGAAAAGGAAAAAACAACCAAGAAAAAGGGCAGTGTAATGACTACCCGAGAAAAGATGCTTGCCAGGAAGAAGGACCTGGAAAAGCGTAGTGGAGGTGGTGGAATAATCTACCCGAAAGAGGGAACTACCCGAGTACGTATCAAATCCCGTGGTGCAGACGAGGAATTGGGAATAGAGATTGTCCAATTCTATCTTGGACCCAAAGAGGGAGGTATTATATCTCCGGCTACTTTCGATGAGCCATGTCCTTTCATGGAGAAGTTCCAGGAGCTTAAAAACTCCGACGACCCAGATGATAAGGCATTAGCATCGAAACTGGTACCGAAGAGAAAGTATCTCATCGGGGTACTTGGGTACAAAGATACTAAGGGTAAGGAAATTGACCCCGACCGGGTAGATAAACCCATGATGGTACCACGTTCGGTATATCAGGATATTATAGACCTTTACCTCGATGAAGAGGACTGGGGGGATATGACTGACCCTGTAGAGGGATACGATATCAAAATCACCCGTACTGGTACCGGTAAGAATGATACCAGCTATTCGGTATCACCTTGCCAGAAAACCAAGCTGGACAAGAAGTATCGGGGAGAGGTGGACCTGGAGAAAGCAATCCGGGCAAATATCCTTTCCTACGATGAGCTCGAGGAGAAGCTGGCTTCATTCCTCAATGAGGGGGATGATGATGAGGATGAAAGACCACGTAAGAAGTCCTCTTCCAAAAGCAAGCTAGCAGACAAGAAAAAGAAAAAGGGAAAGAAATATAAGAGTGATATCTAAGATTTTCTAGATATATACCTAAAGTAGGAGTGGGGTATAGTTTATATCCCACTCTTTTCATATTATAAATTACAAGTATGGCAAGAAAACCTAAAGCTACCCGAAAATCGGGAGGTAAGAAGTTTAAGATACCCACACAAAATGAGATACTCAAGAAATATGGGTCATCTCTCCAATTAAAGGCTAGTACCATAAATCATCATGGATTATGGATTCCATCCACATTCTTTGCTCTCAATTATCAGATGGGTGGTGGTGTACCATTCGGGAAGATAATTGAAATCATGGGAGAAGAATCCTCGGGTAAGTCCCTGATAGCTTACAACTTTGCTTATGCTGCACAACAACTCGGTGGTCATGTAATATGGGTGGATGCAGAACAAGCCTGGATGAATTCATGGGCAGAGGAAAATGGTCTGGACCCCGAACGAGTAACAGTACTGAATGATACCAGAATAGAAACTATTTCGGATGCTATTGCTGATTTAGCCATATACTGGAGGTCAAAGTTAACTAACAATGAACCCATCATAGTTGTGATAGATTCAATAGCAGCCCTGGATTCTATAGAAGCCATTGATGCAAAGATGGCGGATAGCAAGGCCGAGATGGGAAACCGGGCAAAGCAAATCTACAAGATGTTCCGAATAAGGAACGAATTGTTCTATCGACTCGGAGTAACCATGGTATGTATCAATCAGTTGCGCAGTAAACTGGGCGCAGGTTTTGGTCAAGATACCAGTACAACTCCTGGTGGTGCAGCACTCAAGTTTTATGCTTCAATACGATTAGCATTCTACTCAGGTAAAACTCTCAAGATTAAGTATAAGGGTAAGGAAAGACGAGCAGGTAAATATGTAACTGTTCAGATGAAAAAGAATAAGGTATCTCCTCCTCGGGAAACTATATCCAAAGCTCCTATATATTTTAACCCAAAGTATCACGAAGTTGGCTTTGACAGATACTTCTGGTTAGAAGAGTCTTTAGAGGATGCTGGAGTAATAGAGAAGCTCGGTGGTGGAACATATATGTTCGAAGGAAAGAAACTGTGTCGAGGAGAAGAGGCTTTCCATAGGTTAATAGAGGAAGATGGTGAGTTAAGGAAAAAGCTGTTAAAGGCTGCCGGAATAAATACCATAGGAACCACTAAGCGAAAGCTCAAGAAGATTACACGAAACATGTTCCCTGTTGATGCAGACTTAGACTATGAATCTCAAATAGAATCTGAAGATGCAGAAGAAGACGAATACATCCCGGACGAGGGGTAGAAAACCGAGGATGCTTATGGTAGTGGACGGGAGTAATCTTGCTCACCGTTCATACCATAAGTTTAAGAATCTTAAAGCCAACAATGGAGCTGGTACCGGGTTGGTGTATGGGTTCTTAAGAATCCTCGGTTCATACTTAACTCGGTTTAAACCAAGCCATGTAGTAATTACATTCGATACTCATGAGAGCAAAGAGTCTAATTTCCGTAATGGTCTACTCGAGGGTTACAAAGCACATAGGAGTAAGATAAGTATGGATTATGAAGATTTCAATAAACAGCTATCACTGTTGAGAAGGATTCTAAGGTTACTCGGAGTTCAGATGATTATCGATAGAAAAGGCTTGGGATATGAATCTGATGACTACATTGCTTGGTTGGCAATAAACCACCCAGGTAAATCTCTCATAATATCCTCTGACAAAGACTTCTGTCAATTACTCGACAAAAGAGTCAAGATATTCAATCCTAACAAAGATACCCTAATTCTTAGTCAAACTTGTAAGGATATAATGGGTTACTCTGCTGAGGAATGCGTTGACTACCTAATACTTAATGGAGATAAATCGGATGATATACCCGGTTATTATGGTATGGGAGAAGTGAAGACTAAAGCTTTCCTGAAACAATATGGGAGCATAGCAGACTTCATAGATGCAAAAGGAGCAGAATTCAAGGGCATTGAAAGGGACCAGCTAGAAGAATTATACAAGAAGAACAAGTCTCTTATAGACTTGAGAACCGCATTAACTCTTCATCCTATCAAGAAAGTCCCTTGGGTAAAAGGATGTACTAATAATATAAGGAAAGACAGGTTATTCATGGTACTTGACAAGTTTAACTTAAGGTCTTTCAAGATACCCGATTTTTTGGAACCTTTCAAAAAACTACAACATTATGTACAACGGTAGGAAATATCAAATTATGTTCACCGGTGTTTCTGGGGTTGGAAAAACAACCATTGCCAAGGAAGTAGCGGATATGTTAAAGATACCTTTCATATCCGGGTCATATTCGGACTTGGTACCTGAAACAAGAGACATGCCTCATGCTGATATGATTCAGCAAGATGCCAGTACAGTATTTGCTCAGGATATGCAAGTACTCAACCTGCGTAACAAAGCTTTCAGGGGAGAAGACAGCTTTGTAACTGACCGGTCATACTTTGATTCGGCAGCATACTTCATCAACAAACTTTCTCACAGGATAGCCGAATGCGACTTAGACCATGCAGTAGACTTATGTCGTATGTTACTTGGTCAACAGTGTACTCACCTAATTTTCATACCTTTCTCAGCAAACTTCTTCAATGAGTGGGTAACAGAAGATAATGGTAAACGAGTATTATCTCGGTATTATCAATTCCAGGTATCTCAGGTAATGTATGGTATACTTGACCTGTGGGGATATAAACCCGACCCAAATATACTCCAGTATGTAAATGGTATACCTAATACCGGTACACTGGAAATTATGGGTTACAAGATAAAAGTCATGATACTGGATGAGATGAACTACGAGAAGAGAAAACATCTTATCAAGAAATTTCTTCAGTTATGAAGGTGATAGGTATAGCATTCTCCGATTTGCACTTAGGGGAATTCTCTAAGTTCAATGAGGATAATAAGAGGACCCTAAGTATTTTCAGGGTCCTCTCTTTGATTAAAGACTTATGTATTAAGTATAAATGCCCGGCATTCTTTTGTGGAGATTTTATGCACCGTCCAGAATATATAAGTACTTCACTTGATGAAATTATAATTGAACAGTTCGAAGAGTTAAATAGGTGCGAGGAATTTAACATATATGGTATATCTGGAAACCATGACCTACAGAAAAGCAATTCGATAACTAATCAATCTCCATCACACTGGGCAAACTTATGTCGTAGGTATTCGTTCTTACATAATCTGGACTTCTCTTATCATGAGTTTGATAAGTTCAGAGTAGTAGGTATTCCCTATTTAGACCACAATAAGGGGTTAGATGGGTTAATCAAAGCTGAGTTGAAAGAAGCCATGTTAAAGCCCACAATTCTATTATTGCATACTGACTACCCGGGAGCTAAAGATACCGACAACACTGAAGTTGGAACAGTAGAGAATTTGAATGTGAATTTACTATCTAAATTCAAACTGGTATTGATAGGTCATATACATAAACCACAGAGACTCGGAAAAAAGATATACATGGTAGGAGCTCCACTACAACAGAGGAGAACAGACCGCAATTGTAAACTGGGATATTGGAAAATATATGAAGACTTCTCAATGGAATTTAAGCCATTCAAAGGCTTTCCTAAATTTGTGGACGTGTCATCAGAAGATGAAATTAAAGATGATGGTAATTATTATACTGTCATTGCTAGCAAGTCTCGGATTATGGCGGTGGAAGATACCCCGCAAATAACCAGGGAACTTACTAAGAAAACCATGGTAAGGAGGTATATGAGGGCAAAGGGTATAAAAGACCAAAATAAAAAGGCCACATTATTAAAAGTAATTAAGGAGGCAGAATGATACAGTTTGGCAATATTATAGTCGATGGCTTCTGTTCCATATCTCATTTGGAATTAAACCTAAGTTCGAAGGGGATAACTGTAATTCGAGGAGCTACAGGAGAGGGTAAGACCACAATCTTATCAGCTTTAGTTTGGGGTGCTTACGGTAAGAATCTAAAGGGTAAGTCAGACGTAAATACCTGGGAGAAGTATAGACCCAAATCCTATCAGGGAACTAAGGTAGAAATATACTTTGGTAAGAATGGTAAAACTCACAAAATAACCAGATGCCTTAAGTATAAAGGTGAAGTGAATGGAGCCAAGGGTAAAGATAGACTTATATATGAGATAGATGCTGTTGAAGTACAAGAGAAAAGTAAGGGGGAGATACAGGCGCTTATAGTCGCTGATTTGGGTATGTCGTATAGCCTTTTTATGAATTCAGTACTATTCGGTCAAGGTATGAAAAGACTGATACAAGAATCTTCTTCAGACAAGAAAGAATTGTTTGAGGAGATTTTTGAGTTGGAATACATATCTAAAGCTAGGGATATTGCTAAGGGCTACTATACAGAAGCCATGAAGGAGTATCAAGACATCTCTCAAAGATATCGAACCTTAGAAGGTAAGAAGCAGTCCATTCAAAGAATGGTTGATGACTTAAAGAAGCAAGCCAGTACGGTAAAAGACGACATATCTTCAAAGGTTAAGGTTCTCGAGAAGAGATTATCACTGCTAGCTAAGGCAAAAAAGTCAAGTGAGCTTAAGGAGACAGTAACTCAGAAAAACAGAATTGAACAGAAGCTATCAGAGGCAAAGGAAAATCAAAGGGATATTCTCAATAAGATAAATGATGCCAGGAAGAAAACTAAGGTATCTCTAGAAGAGTTTATTGAGGGAATAATAAAGTTACTGAAGAGGGGTGATATTAAGAACTCTTTGAAACGCCTAATCGAGGTAAAGAAAGCCTTTGGAGATATCGAAAGGTTACAGGGTAAATATTCCAAAATATCCGACAGAATATCTGGTTATCGAGATGAACTGGAAGAACTTAGGGATAAGGAATACGAAGTAAAGAAGATACAAAGAGAGATAGAACAAGTAGAATCAGAAATCAAAAGACTTCTTTCAGAAAAGAAGGTGGGAGTAAACAAAGGGTTAATAATCAAGTATAAATCCCAGTTTTCAACCCTAACCAAGAAATTATCAACCATAGAAGAAAGGATGGAAAACCAGAAGGAAAAGGTTGATAATTACAAATGGGTAATGGATGACCCTCTGGGGAATAGGGGTATAAAAGCATTCCTATTCGAGAGTTCAATGGATATTCTGAATGAAACACTTGAATCATATTCAGACGTACTTGGGTTCAGTATCCTATTCTATGTAGATATACAAGGAGTAAAGAAGGACTTCAATACCCAGATAATTATGGATGGTATAGAAGTATCATACGAGGAATTATCAGGAGGGCAAAAACAATTAGTGAACTTAGCTATGGCATTTGCTATGAACGAGGTGATGACAAAAGCTAAGGGTTTAAACATAGCCTTCTTGGATGAAGTGTTTGAAAACCTAAGTTCAGAATATGTAGAGTTGGTTATAGGGTTAATTCGCAAGATATATAAAGACAAAACCTTATACTTAATTTCTCATCAGGAATCATTGCCAATTCCCAATGCCAGGGTGCTTACGGTGACCAGAGAAAGGGGCCTTTCACAATACCATTAATGACTATTGGTTACAAAAGATATAACTATGGAGAGTAATATAGCCAGTTATCATAACTATCACGTAACTCAAACTGGTGAGGTTTATAGGATAGGTAAAGATAAACCATTATATCAAGGATTGGCTGGTAGAGATAATAAGATTAAATACAGAATAGTAACTCTGGTAAATAAAGATGGTCCTAGAAAGTTTAAGGTGCACAGATTAGTAGCTTTAGCTTATATACCTAATCCGAATAATAAACCTTGTGTATGTCACAAGGATAACAACCCATTAAATAACCGAGTAAGTAACTTGTATTGGGGAACTCAAAAAGAGAATCAACAACAGATGTCTATAGATGGACATAGCATAAAAGGAAAAAAGTTGTGGGAAGGTAGGAAACACCCTATAAAAGGAAATACTGGTACCAAATCTCCCAATCATAAGTTAACCATGAATAAAGTGAGAAATATAAGAAAATTACATTTAGAGGGTTATACTAGTAAGTACTTAACTGAAAGGTTTGGTATAAGTAAAAGTTCGGTAAGTAAAATAATAAATAATAGACAATGGCCCGAAGAGTAAATTCAAAAGCAAAAGGCAATAGGTTTGAAAGGGTGGTATGTAAATCATTTCAAAACTGGTCCGGATACGAATTTTCTAGAACTCCCTCTAGTGGTGGATTGAGATGGAAGAAAGCAGACAATATATCATCAGATGTAATATGTTCTGACCCAAAACACTCTAAGAAATTCCCATTTAGTATTGAAGTAAAAAACTATCAAGATATTAAGTTTGAACATATCCTACTAGGACTAAAGAGTTGCAAAATCATATCCTTTTGGGAACAAGCCACAAAAGATGCTAAACGTGCTGGAAAGATACCAATACTTATCATGAGGTATAATTCTATGCCAAAAGGAGAAGCATTCTTCATTGTGGAAGCTGGGGAAATAGATTCGTTCCTTATGGAAAATTGTTCAGAACTTTCCCGAATGGAGATAAAAACATCTAAAGTACATTTAGCTGTGTACATGTTCAAAGAGATTCAACGATTGGTAACATATTCAGACGTATTCAAATACGCTCATAAATTAAACAAGTAATATGAAAACCCCCTATGTATACTGTATATTCAGGCTTGACAGGAAATTCTACAAGAGAATCAACTCGGATTTGAAATGTAGGGGGTACAAACATGTGAAAGCCATAGTACCAACTATAAGCGTACTAAAGAAGTCCAGGAAAGGTAATAACGAGTACGAGGATGTACCATTATTATTCAACTATGGATTCATAAAGATGAAGTCTGAAAAAGCCTTTGACAGATATTACCTAAACAAACTAAAGAAAGATATCCCAGGCATAATGTCATTCATGAAGTCTTTGGATTACAGACCCAAAAGAAAGAGGTTGAGAGTAGATAATGCCGAAGACTTTGATGATTATTCCGTAGTAGCCACTATAACTAAGGAAGAGGTAAAAAAGTATCGTAGAATGTCTCGAGCGAATAAGATATTCTCGGTAAATGATATTACAAGAGTTGGTATTGGGGATTATGTTGTATTGAGGGGATATCCATTTGAGGGAATACCAGCCATTATACTTGAAAGTAATCTTACTACAAAGACGATGCTGGTAAAGCTATACCCTGAAATGGATGGCAGTTTAGAGATAGAAGTACCCATGGAAAATGTACTCTATTCAGCTTATCACGAATCGGATGAATATAAAATGTACTCAGCTGATTATGAGGTAGATTTATCTCAAATTCCCGATGGTAGTACCGAAGAGATTCTAATGAACAAACAATACTAACATGGAACGACATCAAGAATTGGCTTGGGATTGTTTGACCGAGCAAGAGAGGGCCAGCCTTATGTTTATACAAGGCAAAGGCCTATCAACTTGGGAAGCTGGAGAAATTCTCAAGATGTCTCATTACAAGTACTTAGAATTAAAGGCAAGAGCCGAGAAGTTCTTCAAACTATTCTCCGATTACTTTGAACTACATCCTTCTTTAGTAAATCCCAAATCTCCCATAGAACCTAGATTCAGAGATTACATATTTGGAGCTATGGTTAAAAGACTACCCAAAGAAGAAGCTAAAATACATTCAGGAGATGCTTCTTGGGTATTAAATTCTATAACCAATCCCCGTATCATAAAGAATATGAAAAGGCTGAAGGAATCAGAGGATAAATGGGACAAAGACCTTTATGCTCTGATTCTTGAGTTTGATAGGTGGAATAATTATAGGATAATGCCCCGAGTATTGCAAGCTCCAACTGCATATAAAAGGAGGTCTACAAAGAAGGATAAGGTATATCTATCTTACTTACATAGAATACCTGACTTCAAGATAAGGCAGTTAATAACCGAGTATTGGAAAAATGGACCCTCAAGTAGAAGGTATTTTACAGCTATTGTATCAGAAGAACTTTTTCCTGAAGAAGGATATGGAGTAATGCCCATCAAACGCGAGGATGATATAATAAAGGCTATAACAGATTTGAGAATATACATATTCGAGAGTCAAACCATTGCAGATACATTTGGATTATTGGCAACCCAATACTTTGAAAAAACCGTGGACAGTAAAGGGGGCTTGAAGTTCTGGAAGGAATACAGGGAGGTCATACAGAAAGCTATTAATTACAAATCAATAAATAATATGGACTTTACCTGTGAAACTCTAGATACAGCCTATAAGTTACGCAGAAAAAGAACCTTGAAATCTAACTCTTAGAATTTTTATACAAATATTTTGCAACTTCGAGAAATTTGATTATATTTGCAATAGGAAATAAGAAATAAAATTTTATACCTATATAAATATGCGCAAAAGTAAGAAAAAAGACAAAAGACCGTTAAAGCTTAACAAGGAAAAGCTAAAGGTCATGGGAAGTGGGTTAGAAAATATGACCTACAAGGACATGAAGAGAAGAGCAGTTTCTCTTGGCATGCCTTTCCCTGATGCTTGTTCAGCCGACTACAATGGACTGGCATCGTGGATTCATCATTCGGATAATAAGCCGGATAATGCTCTCATCGATGAATATGATAAGTGGATGGACCAGCAATTAGAACTTGCTGGATATCCTAAAGATGACCCGATGAGGAATTATCAACTCAATCTCGGATTCATTGGTGAAGATGCAGTCACTAAACAGAAAAAGACCAAACGGGTAAAGGGGTTGGAAAAACCTAAAAAGCCCAAGAAAGAGAAGGATGACAATGGTCTTTGGAAAGGAACTAAGAAATCCTATGTATTCGAATTAACCTATAAAGGGCTATCAATCGATAGAATCACACGAAGAGTGCAAAAGAGATTCCCAGATGCCAAGGATAAATCTATTCAGCAATGGTATCGGGCAGCCCTCCGTAAACAAAAAAATAACGGATAAGGTATTTATAATAATACAAGCCATAACGGGGGCTTTAACCATAGTCATATCGCTTGGGAGTGTATTTATTTTATATCTTTTGAAACCCTTACACTACCCGTTTAAGCCAACCAATGATAGAGATAAAGAGGATAGGATATATAATATGACCTGTTCTATAACCTTAATTATATTGATAGTGTCGATTTTGGTATTCATTATAGTTAGGGCACTCAGGTTATATTATGGATTCATAGACAGTTTTATTTGATATGCCCATAGTTTATAGGTTTAAGAATGATGATGACTTTGAGGAATCATGTTACAGATTGGGAATTCCTTGGGTACCTCCTCAGATTATAAAATTAAGCCGAAGAAAGAAACAAGAGTGGCAAAGGAAAGTACTTTGTGGAAAAATAAAGGTTCATAAATATAGGGAAAGGAATAAACGCTTTCTGGATAGATACCGGGAATGCTTAAAAGAAGCTACCTGGATTAACGGAGTAGTAGACCCGGATTCTCTGCCCCCCGATGTAAGAGCATACTTTTTGGAAAAGAAGAGGAGGAGAGAATACCACAGGAGATTCGGAAAAGTTATCAAAGAAAGGGACTTAAAGATTTACCTTCATAAATGGTATCCATGGTCTTATAACTACAAAGGAGAACCAGCAGTAGTATTACAGGGATTCTATTCATTGAAGGCTGCTCGAAAAAGGTTTTTAACTTATTATGGTAGAGAGAATCTGAAAGCAGTACATTGGATAAAAGGGAAAACAGCACTGGAGAAGAAGTTTGTTATAGGTCAATCTCTACTAATTGCTGGGAGAAGAAAAAAGCCGATATCTAAGATACTGTTAACCGAGGTATACAGAAACTCAAAGTCTTCAGCCCAAAGGGAGTTAGGGAAAAGAATTGCTCGGAAAAAGAGACTCGGCTCTCAACAGAAAGAAAAGTACTTTTTGAACTTGGTAGATAAGTTTAATTATGGAACAAAAGAATATAGAACTGTTCTCAAGCCTATTCCAGAAAAGCTTATTAAGCTATCGAAGGCTAAAGAGATTGAGTCCAAGAGAAAGAAGGCTCTTTACGAAGAAGAGTGATTTAACCTGGGACCAATTGAAAGTTGCCTTAGCATATAAGGCTATAACCAAACGTTCTGCTATTAGTTCCATAAGATGGACTAAAAGACATTGGTCAGAATATCAAGAGGCAGTATTAAGAAGGTTGGGTGGAATGCCAATGGTGAGAAGAAGACTTGAACAGAAGTTTATTCTCAAAGAACTATTAACCCAGGGATTTGTACCAATATCTCAGTTCAGGATGAAAACCAAAACTGGATGGTATGCCTATATAATAACTAATCAAAAGGTATGCGGAGAACACTATATCTACCCTGAACACTTTGCTCATGACTGTAGAGCAAATAAAAAAGGCTACAGATTTATAAGCGAAGTATTTTCAGGGATAGGACAAGAAGGATATACGAGAATCTATTATACAGCATATAAAAACGGTTATGCAAAATGACAGTAGTAAATAAAAGGGAACCCGAAAACCCATGGGATGGAGTAAAACTCATAGTGGGGGTTAAAAGGTATTATACCGAAAATGATAATGCGGTAGATGATACCTACACTCAGGAAGGTGAACCGTTTGAGGTAAAAAATCAGAATGAATTCACTCAGAAAGTAGAAGCTATCAGGGATAAAAACGTATTCTTGAAAGCTATGGCAGTCCAAGAAAATAGAGAGATATACACTCAAAAGTTTATCACGAAACTATAATCAATCAAACATTTTTCAAACACCTTTAATCAATTCAATTATGGCAAAGAAAAAAGCTGCAGCAAAAGAGGTAGAACGTAAGGTTCTTTCTAACGGGGTAATTCTCATCAAATACGATGACGGCTCCTATGCACTCCTGACTCCCATTTCGGCAGAAGATGCTGAGGAAATTTTCGGCGGGGAATCTGAGGACTCAGATGACGAGGACGAAGACGAGGAGGATGAAGACTCCGACGAAGACGACGAAGATTCCGATGAGTCTGAAGATGACGAGGAGGATGAAGACTCCGACGAAGACGAAGACGGCGAGGAGGATGAAGATGAGGATGACGAAGTGACACCGGAGGACCTGGCCGGCATGGACTTCGAAGCTCTAGAGGACCTCTGCGACGACAAAGAACTCGAAACTGACCCCGACGAATTCGACGAGGAGGACGTGGAGAAACTCCGCAAGGCGGTTGCCAAGGAGCTGGGCATCACTCTGCCCAAGGCAAAGGCCGCATCCAAGAAGGACACCAAGAAAAAGAAAAAGTAAGGGTCCTTCCGACTATAACAATTCCTGAGGGCTGCTATACTCTTAATTAGCTGAAGATAATACCTGGTAAAGATGGCATCAAGTTCATTCATTCAGGTCAGCCCTCTTTTTAATCAAAAACCTTAATCAATAAAAGATATGGCAACCAAGAAGAAAGACAAAGCAGCTGAGGCAAATGCTGCAGCAAAAGCAGAAACGAAAAAAGGCGGTAAGAAAGAACTGACCGCAGAAGAGAAGAAGGCCAAACGAGAGGCCATGAAGGAGCGACTCAAGAACCGGGCACCGGGTCAGCGACCGAACAGCAAACAGTGCGATATCATCGACCTGGGCGGCGGCAACGTTGCAAAGACCTTCGCTATGAACGTCCGGAAGTACGGAGTCCTCATCACCTCGGTCGTAACCGACAAGGATGGCAAAGTGATTGCCGTCTCGAATGCCACCATTCCGGGGGTATCGGTTAAATCCAAGAAAGAGCACGGCACTCTGGTCCCCAAGGTACCCGGTATGGGCAAGAAAGGGAAAGCAGCCGAAGCTGAGGATGACGAGGAAGATGAAGACGATGAGGAATAGGTCCTGAGCACCTAATCCCACGTACATCAAAAACTTGAGTCATACAGGGGAGGCCATCCGAAGGTTTAAGGGTGGGCCTCCCCACTTTGTATAGGTATATGCAAGACGACGACAGCATTATATATCTGGCATTATGTAATCAGCTACAATCATATCAGCTGCTACTAGAGGAAGAAAAAGATATCTCTGAAGAAAATAGGATGATGACAGAGTATATTATCTCTAGAACGGAAGAATTGATTGATAAATATGCTCAGAAAATAGGAAATGACACCACTATTCAAAGACCTCAATGGGACAATTTAACTCCTCAGTCAAAGGGTTGATATATCGGATTAAAGAGCTAACCAAAATGGTTCAGGATATAGATACAAGGTTATCCATGCCTGGACTGTCTCCCGGTAAAAGGCAAGCTTTAATCAAGGATAAAACCCTAAAAATAGGTAAGGTAAAATCTCTGGCAAAGCGCATAGAAGATTTGGCAAATGGAAACATCTTAACCATAACTTTTGAAAACAAAGATTCTGGTGAAAGGTACAGAATTGTATACACTAATATCTCTCAGGATGATGCTGTTGCCCATCTTAAGTTGATGGCAAATCTTCAGGGGATGGAAATAATCATCTCAGAGGTAAAGGAAGTACAGACCAAAAACTCCCTAACCAAACTATAAACATGCAAAGGTAATTCAAACCAGTTTTTATTTAATCAACTCAACAACAATGGCAAAAGACATCAGCAAGAAAGACCTGGCCGCAAAGAAAGCACGCAGGGCTCAGAAGGAAATGCTGGCCTACATGGAAGAGAATGGTCTCGACCCCAAGAAAGATTGGACAGGCCATAAGAAGCATGGAAAGAAAATCCAAGCTTGGGTAGACATCATCAACCTGGGAAACAAAAAGGCCAGGGCAGCTACGGAGGAGAAGGCCGTAGAGAAGGCTAAAAAGAATCAGAAGCCAGAAGCCCATCCCAAGAAGGAAAAGGTTACCAGTACCCCAAATGCCTACGACTATCCTACCGTGGACGGCAAGGAGATGACCTCCGACCAGAAGAAAAAGTACCGTCAGAAGATGCGTACTCTTCTGAAGACCATGTCCAAAGAGAAGGCCGAGGCCGAGGGCAAGAAGTATGCTGCAGAGTTGGCATCAGGTGCTCCGGCGGCTGCTCCCAAGAAAGAAGAGTCGGCCAAGGAAAAGAAGGCCGACAAACCTTCGAAAGAAGGCAAGGACAAGAAGAAAAAGAAGAAAAAGAAGACAAAGAAAGAGGAGGATTAACCCGATAGGCAATCGTTTATGAAACCTCTTACCCCGAATCTATATTAGGTTCGGGGTTCTTTGTTGAACTAACCTATACAACACCACTGAAATTGATTTGCATATTATAATAATAATTATTATATTTGCATAACGAAATAAAATAAGTATGGGACAACCAAAATTCACTACTGTAAAGGATTTGAAAGATTATCTGGATTTATTACCCAAAGAAATGGATGATTATAGGGTCAATATCCATATAGACCACAATACTCATTGGGAGTATTTGGAAAAGGAGTTAGATAGGAACCATCAGATTCTGTATATCTATAACGAGGATTAAAATGAAAATAAACCGAGGTTGTATCAAACTGAAATTGCAAAGGCGATTATCTGCCCAGGAAATATGGAATCAGATTATGGATGTGCATATTCAGGCGCTGGAATCCCTTTTAGAGGATAAGAGCTTAGATAAATGGAAAATTATATTCCCCTGCTATGGGACTTCTCTAGAAGCGGTGGAATCCATGGCCAGGGAATATATAGCTGCCTTTCAAAGGGTTCAGGGAGATACCTTTAACAATAGGTATGAAGATATTGAAACCATGCTGGTAAAGGGGTTAAATAACAGGTGGTTTAATACCATAATGAGTACACTCTATATGATGGAAGAGGACTTGATGGAAATGAGTTCTGATTCTATCTTCACTCTCTGGGATATTTTCTTTACCTGTCAAGCACTCAGGAAAGAAAATAATGTGGTAGCTATGGGACTTAACACTTTTGAGCTTAAAAGACAGTAATGATGAAAAAGACATTTGAAATTACGGGGTCATCCAGAATTATGAAGGTAGTGATGGATGATGAAACCCGAGATATCACCATTACCTTCAAAGGAGAAAAGGTATACCAATACAACTCGGTATCAGAGTTCGACTTCAGGATGTTCAAAGAGGATATCCAAAATGGAGAATCAGTAGGTAAATCATTTGAAAAAAGAATCCGGAATAAGTATGCCGGAAAAAGATTATGAAAGAGAGAGACCCTATGTGGGAAGCCGCTAAACCCCTATTTATATTGTATGGTACGGCTTCAATAGTATTGTTAATATTCGGTTTTATTTGTTGGATATTCAATTTGAAACTATGAAAAGATATTACACACCAGACGGAGAACCAGATGAGGCCAAGACCCTTTGGGAAGCTGCAAAGAGGATGGTAATAGGAGTATCAGCCTTCTGCGTAGTCTGCATACTGTGGGATGGTAAAACAGTTCCACCCACTCCTGATGCAACTCCTCACTGGAAAAACTGGGATGAATCCAGGCATTTATCCGAGGTAAAGAGTTATGATTACTCTAAAGGTATTATTCATTATCGAGATGAATATACCGGAGAAAGGCCCAAGGAGTTAAAACTTCATGGGTCTTCTGGCAGTTATGGTTCTGGGATAACTTTACAAGTATCAGGGGCATCAGTATACTTGGATATGGATGTAGAGGAATTACTGGACCAGTTAACTGAGGATGCGGACTTCTACGAATACTTTGAAAGAAACATGGATTGATATGGCAGGGATAGTAAGATTCAAAGTAAACAAATACGTTCACGGTACCAGAAGTAAAAATGTATTCGACTTCAAACCAAAAGCTCAGATTCTATTCGAGGGGGAACGTATTGGTCACATAATAGACCGAGAGGTTTATTTCTACATAAGGGTAAAACATGTGCAGGGAGAACCTGAATGTATGGAATGTCTCAACTACACTCCGGAATTATGGAATACCTTTAGTACTCATCGGGAGGCAAAGGATGTAGTAATAAAACAAGCAGAGTCAATATGGAAAACTCTGGACATATATCATCGACTTAAAAACATTCAACCAACATACGGATTATGGGAAAAAAAGTAAAGCAAACAAACAGCTGGGTATGGAAGAAAGTATTTGGTATGACTATCCTTGGATGGATAAACATCCTGATACTACAATGGTTATTTATCAGGTTGTCATATCACTGGGTATATGTAGACCCTGCAACAGATGAAGATGCTAGAGTAGATACTTTTTGGGACGATGAGAAACAGCAATTTGTTGCAAAAACTTTCTACTACTATGCCATTATCGGGTGTATTTTACCTCTATCGGGGTGGTGGGGAGACTATGTAATGCCGTTCAAATTCAAATGCCGTTTAACCAAAGTAAAAGAATATTATGAATAATCCAGTGAGAGCCATAGTCATAATGGTAAAAGTAATGATAGCAGTTGCTATCCTTTTCATTATAGCCGGGTTTATTATAGGGTGTGTAAACAAAGCAAAGGCAGCTGATATAAAGCTGTTAAAAACCCAGCATGTAGACTACGAGATATTGTTCAAAGGTCTTCACAATGAAATAAAGGCCTATGGATATTATTTAACCAAGGCCGATGGCACCAAGATATTATTGGTAGTTAATCCTGAAGGTGGTGTAATAGAAATACAGAGATGAGTACAGTAGAATTTAAGGCTGCATGTGCAGCACATCGTAAGTGTTGTCCTTACAAAGCAACGGGCATGACCAAGTGTGGTGCCAATGAAAACATTACACCTGACGGTAAATGCCCTACCAAAGACTGTTATTACATGGCTAAATTCAAGAAGGTTCTCAAAAAATTATCCGAGAAATGAAGCCATCAACCGTAGCTGAAACCTATAATGAGCTTATGGGCCCTGAATCTCGGGTTAAATCCGTAGAGATTCAAGATGACGGATTCAGACAAAATGTCTATGTTAACATGTATAGAAAACAGGCTCAATGCTTAGAATACCTTGAGATTACCTGTACCATAAACGAACCTCTAAAGAATTAGTGAAATAATTTGCAGAGGTTGATTTTTATATCTATATTTGCATAAACAATAAAGGAGAAAAACTATAAGAGGTTAACACACCAGAAGCCAAGAACACAACCTCAAAGAAAATGATAAAAATATTTGCAAATATAGAAAAGTTCCCCTATATTTGCATTAGGAAATAAAGATAATAACAATTTTAATTTAATGTCAAACCTTTAACATTGTAAGCCATGAAAAAGAACAAGAACAACAAGGCTCAGAAACTGGAAAAGACCGATTTGGTCGAAGGCATCAACAACCTCATCGAGGAGAAGGCTGAAAAGGTGGAGAAATCCAAGGAGGCTCTGAAAAAGGGCAAGAAAAAGGAAGAAGCTACAGCACCGGTGGCCGAAGAAAAGAAAAAGAAAAAGTCCAAGAAGGACAAGCTCATCTCAAAGACCCAGGAGAAAGTCGAAGCCAACCTCGTCGAGGAGGTAGTAACGAAACGGGAAGTCAAGTACATCTACCCCGCAGACTGCGAGGATACACTCTCCAGGAAGAAGTTCCGGCAGCAGGTCCGAAACAAGATTCATCAGCTGGAGCTGGCCATGCTCCGAATCGAGAACCAGGATTCGAAGGAGTACAAGAAGGCCAAGAAGGAATACCTGGAGTACAAGAACCAATTCGTCAAGGAATCCGTTGCAATCTAATCTTTCATAGTAGGAGAGGGGCACAGGGCTAAGGCTCTGGCCCCTTAGTATAATCACCCTTTAATGATATGAAAGATTATGGTTGTTGGCTTACCCGAGAAAGCAATTCAGAAAGTAGATAAAGAATTGTTAGAGTTGCACAAAGAAGTCCTTAGGTCATACCTAACGCAACGGAACCTTAAACATAGGCATCAGAAAAAATTCTTTAAGATATACGACCATTACATTTCGGAGAGGAATATAAGAAGATTCTTCTTCCGTCCTGCTAAGCTATTCGTATATGCTTTAGTGACTGACCGATTGGATGACATCGAAGACTATGTACCATTAAAAGATAAGCACCATGTTTCCCGAAAGAGTAAAAAGCGTAACGCTTGATAAATCCAAAATAACCTACTACCTTCAATCTCAGGAAGGGGTACAATCCCAAGAAGAATACCCTATTAATCCTGAATTATATCAGGTAGAGGATTTGGCATTCGATTGCGGAATAAGGTCAAATCAGTATATCCCAGATTATGCCATAAAGGGGTATTTTAAGGTAGACGAAAATATGTTACATCCGGTATTTATCGAGAATACTAATGGGCCTCACTTATTATATATTTCGGGAATGCCTCGAAATATTCCGATAAAGGAAAGGAATAAGTTTAGGTTTCCTAACCCAGTTTGGTTATCTTATTGGGAAGATAGGTATATAGGCTACCTTTTCCAAGTGGTAACTAGAGAATCAGCATTAAAACACTTAATAAATCAATAACTTATAAACAACGAGACACTATGAAAACTGCAGAGTATGTAAAACAGTTCAAATTGGATAAACCCAATTACAACTTCAACCGGGAAAAATTTATGGAGGCATTCGGCCAGGAATTTAAGGACCGAATTGAGGCCATGATTACTGCATGTAAAAAAATGCAGGTGCAGTTCACCTATGAAAAATTCCTGCATGCCATCAAAGAACAGCAGGATAAGTTTTGGCAAATTTCCAAGAAGAAGATAGGTGAGCCTTTATCCGATGGATTATTCTCAGCATTCTTTGCCCTTCATGTAATACCTCTCAGGGCAAATTTATTCCCTAATATTCATGAGGAAATAGAAGAGAGGCGTAAAAAGGCCCAGGAAAGAGAAGCTAAACTTATGGCAGAGGAAGAAGAAAGGCAAAAAGAAGCCAAGGAGAAAGAAAAGAGAATGAGGCCAATATTGGAGGCCGTAGTTGCCTACGGAGTTGCCCAAAATTTGGCCAAGGAGGGCAAGGTAAAGGCTACTAAAGCAAAGGGAAAGAAGTAAATCCTAATAATACAAGACTCTAAAGTTACTAAGATTTTATGAGGACATTTTTAACCTTGGCTACTATGGTAGAAGAAAATATCCTGTCTACCTACAAGGAGAAGGGCGAAGAAGAGGTAAATTTGGGGTTTGAATATAAACCTAATTCGGTTACTATAGAGTTAATCTATCCCAAACATGTAAATCAGCTGTTTTTAGGACTTTTATCACTGAGTAACCAGCTTAAGTTCGAAAAACATATCACTGAATTCAAGCTGTCAATAAGCTCATCTAAATTGAAGGTAAGCCTATTCCAGTGATCCAGCAACCTGACTATCAAAGAGTTAATTCAAAAAGGCCCTTGCCATAATAGGGCCTTTTTATTTATTTTCATGGGGATTAACTATTAGATACCAAAATCAACCATTATGAAAGAATCAAAGATAGTTCCACGATTCCCAAGGGGGTTAGGGATAACCCAATTAGCCATACAGGCTAATGCTGGAGATGATGAAGCTCTTAAGAATCTGACCAAGTTCGTTATCCATACTTGGATAGTTAACAATGGGAAATTATGGTCAAGGGTTTATTCAGTAAATGAACTCGCAGACTTCTTGAAATGTGAGCCATCAATTATTCAGATGCAAATGAAACAAACGTTTCTAGACAACGGCTTATTTGACCGTAACAAGATGGATGAGATTGCTGATTCTCTCATGGGAGCTTGCATAGGCTGGGCACTGGAAGACCGTATGGAAATAAGTCAACAGCTACAAATACTCAGGGATTCTCAGGGGGGAAGATATGCTCCATTTATAACTGCAGAAGTCAATAAAGCCATTGGATTAAAGCAACAGTCCACAACCTCTCTTCAGAGTTTAGTACGGGCAGTGTCTGGTGGCGGTACTGTAAATATCTTCAACCAACAGAACAATCAATTCAACAATACGGGTGAGTCTGAACCAGTACTAACCCGTGATATAGCCATGTCTATGATTCAAAAAGAGCTTGCTGACAAGGGTGGTATAAAAGAGATAGAATATGTAGAAAATCAGTATGACTTTAAAGAATTACCAGTTGTTGTTGCAACAAAACAAGAGGGTAATAGAGGAGATAAAGAGGGCTTAACTCTCAAGAAGGCCGAATTGGATAGCGTAACAGGAGACTACCATGGTGCCTTAAAAGTCTTTGAAGAAGACCATCATCAAATCCGACGAGAAATAGAAGAGGGGATAGACTACGAAGAAATAGACCCAGAACTCGAAGATAACCATTGATTTTTATTTGCAAAATTAGATTTAATTTCTTATATTTGTATAAACAAAAATTAAAAGGTTATGGACTTAATAATTAAAGCTAGGGAGGTTACAGTTAATATAACTGTACAAGGGTTTCTCAAAGTAGTTTCGGCCAATGAGAAAGAGATAAGATTCTATATCTCGGGAGAAGATAATATCAAGGAAGCTTCTGAACAACTATCTAACCACAACATCTGGCATAATCCATATCCTCATTATTTGGGTATACCCTTTACGGCAGGGAGTTTAGAGCCAGGATATAAAGCAGAAATTCAGTTCAATCTATAACACAGACACCTACTATGAAAGAAGTTTTAACTGCGACCAAAGTGGTAGCCAAAATCAATCAACTTATCAATGAGGGTAAGAAGATTAAAGTATTCGGGTTACCTTATCCTCCTTATCAGGAAGATATTGTCTTCACTGATGAAAAAGTAAATCGTCAGGGTTGGTTATGCACTAATAGCAAAGTAACTCTATCCGCATCAGCCTGTGCAACTAAAATAAAGATACATACTATCACAGGTTGGTGCAATCTATTCCAGTATGTAGAGAATGGTAAATATGTAGATACCATATCAGAAGATGGACAATATATCGATATGCAAGTCATGGATGATATTTGTCCCGGAATGCTATTAGGAGTAGCCCATGCAGATACTCATACAAATATCGGTATGATTCTCAATGTAGAGGATGATGAAGCAAACAACGTGAGGGCTATAACTATAGCCGGACCAGACTTTATGGAGAAGACTCATTATCTTCCTATGAACGAAGCTACTAATTACTTTGTATTCGACAAAATCATGTAACGTTAACCTTTTTATAACTATGCACATTAATAAGAAAATAGACCTTTTAATTCGGGCAAGCAGACTTTACTGCCACTCAATGTACCAAACGTACGACCCGAAGTATTACCCCACTATCAAAGGTATAGTACTTAACTTTACTAATAAATTGTTCGGTACAAAACCAGTGGAGAACAAAGTACGGATAGATATTATAAGCCTATTCAGTGATGATATCAAAGACAGACCCGGGTGGAAAGTATATTCCGGTATATGTATCCTCGTAGAGTTTCCTGATAATTCAGCCTTGGAATATGAGCTGTTCAAACATCCTCTCATACCAGAAGGAGATATCTATTACAAACCGGTTCTCATACCAGCTAAGGCCTAATAAATAAAGGACCATTAAGACCTCTTTTCTAGAGGTCTTTTTTGTGTTACTAAGAAAACTAGACCCAAAGGGGAACTAAAGTTTCTAGAATCTCTTTCTACATCCCAATGCCGAGAAGTTTTATTTGCATATTAAAAATATTATTCTTATATTTGTATAAAGAAAAAGAAATAATAAACCCTAAAATAATTAAGGTATGGAAAAGAAAACAATTAAGGACCTGAAAAGGGGAGAATACTTTACCCTTAGTTCAATCGAAGAGCCCCGGGAATCTCAGGTATGGGTCCGAGGAGAATACATACCTGAAGCAAAAGCCTACAGTACCTATAAATGGGCAGATACCAATCATGAAGTACTCCGTAAAGGTAACAAGGAAGTTTACATTGATTTCACCTTCTAACCATCAAAAATATGGCACAGAAAAGATATAAACTGATTATCTGGTTCTACTTAAAGAATCACCATAAATACAAAACTATCCATGTAGCTCATGACATGGAAGTGGAACTCACTCGAAAGGTTGATATAGCCAAATGGGTAGACGAAACCGATGAGAGTATTGCTAAGGCATACTTAATTGACCGGGTAAAAGATACCCGGGAAACAATAATAAAAAGAACTATCGACCTAACGATATACTAAAACTTTAATCACATGAGATATAACAGTACTTACACCGTCGAAGACCTGATAGGAACTTTATCAGAAATGGACCCTCAGGCACCAGTAATGGTCGCAGTTCAGCCTATATGGCCTTTTGAACATACTATCACCGGGGTAGTAATCGATTGCAACGGTATAGTATACCTTGCATCCAAACAACATGGATATTTACCTCAGGAGGCTAAAGATGCCTTCGAAAACTATGGTATACCATTCTCGGACCTATGATTTTTATTTGCAAATATAAATTTAATTCATTATATTTGTAATAAGAAAAGGATAAAACCCTAATATTATGAAAGATTATAAAAAGGTTATGCTTACTGGTCTCAAGGAGTCCTACAAGTTAGGGAAGATTTATGAGGAAGAGGTTGATTGCATCAAGGAAGCAATCCAAGACACTTACCTTGGAATGGTAGAAGAGTTAGATTCCCGACTGGGGTTGGAACTCTACGATTATAAAGTAGAGATTAAATATGACCAGGACCGGATTCCTCAGTCATATAAGCATACACTCCTGGTCAAGTTCAATGAAATGGAGGGAGCAGTCAAAATGAGTTTCCGAGGAGCAATGACTCAAATAAAGGAGATTCTCTCCACTGGGGATGATGAAGTACTGGTAGGGAGCTGCAACCTGGGATTAATAATAACCATCAGAGCATGAGTTCAATCAACAAAATATGTAGAGAATACAACTGGGTATGCAAGCATATCAAAGGACCTCTCTACAGGATAAAGATGCAGGAGTTATATATTGAAGTCAACAAAGCAATGAAGGACCCAGGTTTAACTCCTGAACAAAAGTTAAAACTAATAGGTATCAGGGATATCATAAAGTCAAAGCTATGAAAATGTTTGAATTGATTCCGTACATACTGGAGTTAGACCCAGAAACGGAGATAAAGTTAATTGAGGACTTGGAACCCGGTAAAGATGGATTACCTAAAATGTCTAAGGTACTCCCTACCATGATGGTCAACACCAAGACTGGAGAAAGGGTTCTCACCCTTATTAGGGAAGATTCCATGGAAGAGTTTATGTCACATACCAAACTCGTGGCAACCAATATCCAATTCAAAGAGCATGTATCATGAGCAACCAAGGAGAAGAAAGCAATCTGATGAGATTCATATTAGTGGCAATAGCCATAGCCTTAGTATTCGTAATGGTGGTGGTCATCAAGGACAAGAATCAAGTGAAAGAAACACCCACCAGACAATGGATAAATCCCGATGGGAGTCTACCTTATGAAACAGTTAAGGCTTTGGCTCCCGAATATATCGACAGTCTCGAAAGGGCTGGAGAGATTGAGAGATGGTTAAAGGAGCATCCTCAACAAAATGTCCACATTCGCATCACTATCGAAGACGAACGCTGGTAAAGGCCTTCAATATTTATTTGCATAATTACAAAATATTTGCTATATTTGTATATAGGAAATAAGATAATAATTAATTAAATAAATTAAGGCCATGAAAAAACAACCAGACAATTACTTATACCTCCTGAAGAAAGTTCACGGATGGTGCAAAAGACAAGGCATGACAGACCCCGAAATGTATTTCCAATGCACATTCAGGGAATTTCTCCGGAGATATGGTATGCTCCTCACTAAGATAGAGACCAGAAACAATCAGTATGGAGGTCATCATACTTTCACCTTCACACCGGCTCCGGGTACGGAAATATTTGGTGGTACAAATACAGAACTGAAATCAGTATTCGATATTTACGAGTCTCTGGATTATTTCGAATACGAACAAACATGGGTAATCCGCAATCACGGAGGTATCATCTCTATCCGCTGCTACTACCCAATCTAGTAACTCAAAGATAGCTGGATATGAAAACACTTAAGTTATTATTGCAAGCATTACTGGAATGGATAATCCTGGTAGCTGTAATACTGATAGTTTCTTGGGTAATCATCCAAATAAAATACTAATCATGAAACCTAAATCCAATTCAACCCATATCTGCACAAAATGTCAGAGACCCTTAGAAGAGGGAGGAGGATGCTATACCTTCTGTAATGGAAAGAACTTCCTACCAATCCCAGAAGAAAATCCAAAACATCCAGGATGTCGTAGGAGAAAACTGGGCAGATGATACTTATTACTCATAATCATCTATACTATGAAATGCACTGAATCCAGAGAATTAAGAGAACTCTCAATGAATCAACTCAATGCAAAGTTATCTGAACTCTACAAGGAATTACACCGCTCTCAAGAATAAGTTCTACCCTAAATCCAAATAAAGCTATGAAAGACATTTTAGTACATTACACCAGTCAAGAAAGGGATGAAGATACTGGGCTTTACACTGATGTTGTATACAAGGGATATATCCAACATTGGCACTGTGGTTCAGGTTATCAAATGGCCATAATCCTAAATACCGAAGGCAGGTTCCATAGAACCACCATAGATAAAATCTGGGTAGAAAAAGAAGATATGCCCACAACCAAATAATAACCTATGAAACAAAGAAAATCAATTAAGGTATCAAAAGAAAAGGCCATCATCATAGCCTCAAACCATAACAACATCCCAATCCAAAAGGCAAAGGCTTATACAGATTCCGAACTAAGGGAAGTATTAAGGCATCTCAACCTAAAGCCAGGATTCTAATACCCTCTACCCCAAAACACAAAAGAAATCAAATATCCATAACATCATCCTATATATAAGGCGTATATAAATACATATACTTATAATCATCAATCATATAAGGCTTTTAGGATTGGCTTATATCTTAGAGGCCTTTTATTTATGTGTTAGGTTAGGGCAAAAGTTAACAGGCAGTCGATGATAAGGTTCAGATATCGAAGAAGTCCAAGGGCCATAAAATCGGGGTGAGGAAAAAAATTTAAGGTAGGTGATGGGCCCTCTCAACTGTGTACCCTAAGAGCTCTGGAGCTATCTTTGTTACTATACGTAGTAGCTAACCAGACTTAGGGCCCTAAGACCCAAAGAGAGCCTAAAAGGCTGCCTTTAAGGTACCCTAAATCCCATCCTAATCAAGTCTATATTATATATAATCATAAGTCTTTTAAGGTAAGGTTAAGGCCCTTAGCTAAGGCCTTTTCGATAAAGAGACTTATAGCCACTCTACTTGTCTATACATGAGAATAAATGAATAGCTTCATTGGTACACTTAGGTGCCTTTAAGGGCCTTAATCCTAATCCCTAAATAATACAATCTATATTATATATATATATGCGAGTCTTTTAGGGGATTTTGGAACAGGTGTCTAAAATCGATATGCCAGGAATAGAGTATTGGAGATTTGATTTCTCAAGTTAAGGCACATTTAAGGTACCTTTTAAGGCCTTTTATGGTATGTTAAGGTACCTTAATATAGCCTTCATATTATATAAGGATTGGCTTTTAGTGGCCTTTGGGATTATGGCCTTGGGCCTTCATAAGGCCCGGTATATTTATTTGCATATATAATATATTATATCTATATTTGTAATGCAGTATAATAATTAAATAGATAAAATTATGAATTACTCGGTAAGCTCTTTTAAGGTTTATATTGATAAGGTTAATCCTGACAGTTGGATTATCAGGGCCCTGGAAAATAATGGATATGACCTTGATTACTGTCTCGAGTTGGATTACCTGGCGGGGTTTATTGCAATAGAGGTATATAGGGATGAATTCTATTGGGTATGCGAACTCTTGGATTATACCGAGAACCCGGATAACACCAGGGAACAGCTGCTCGGGTTTTATAACTATGCTCGGACAGAGTATAAGGACCTGGAAGGTTATCCGGAATATAAATAGGGTATGGGTGGGGGTTGGCCCACCTATTTGCTTTCATTTCTCTTTTCTGTTAGGCCTGCCAACCCAGGCCTTTTTTATTTATGAGCTTATAAGGCCTTTATGGATTCAACCTGGGTACCCTCTGGTGCCTTATAGTGGCCATAAACCTTAGGCCCACTTGAAGGCCCTAATATTTAATTTGTGCAAATTAAATATTTGTTGTATATTTGTAATACAGAAAAGAAATAACTAATTTTTAATCTTTACAATTATGAAAACAAATCAAATTAAAAATCAAATTGAGAACCAACTGCAAAACCAACTTGCAACCTTCTCCATGCTCAACTCTGCACTCCCTGCAATCTCCCAAATTGCTCAAACCCTCACCGACCTTCTCCCTCAACCCGAGGAACTCTCCTTCTATGCTCCTCACAATTGGACTCTCGATTCTGCCCACGGTGCCGAAATCACCTCCCTTATCCTGGATACCTCCTACCAGGAATCCGACCGGGACTTCGAAACTCCCCTAATCGAAAAACTCAACTTCGAACTTAATTCGGACCTGGGCTCTATCCGAATAACCTCATCAAATATCGCCGACGGGCTTATTCTCCTAAATATATCCTACCTGGAATAAAACCCAGGTTAAACCTAAACTTAGGCCTACCTTATAGGGGGCCTTTTAGATATGTATAGGGTTAAGGCCTTATATCGCTTTTAGTGGCTTGGCTTATAGGCCTTTTATATTATAGGCCATGCAGGCACCTCTTGGCACCAATCCCAACCCTGTATTCAAAATTTTCCTAAAGTGCAATGCAAAATAAAGTGTTCCCATTTGCAAGTAGGGGCATATCATAGAAACTTAGTACTTACGGAATATAAGTTTACTTAGTTATAAAATTATATAGTTCTAGATTCCCAAGGACCAAGGCCGAAAATGAAAAGGAATATTAAAGGCCTTAGCAAGGGAATTAAGGTACCCACTGGCACCAGCTAAGGCCATATTTCAATCAGACCTTATACCAACAAACCCTCCTACCAACAATAACCTTATACTCAACCTACCATTAAACCCACCTACCATAACACCCTAATTCCTTAATAGGCAATATTTATTCTAATCCGTTCTATTATAGAAAAATATAATCAAAATTTATGTCTAAAATTTTGTAATTGAAAATATTTGTTGTATATTTGTAATACAGAAAAGAACTAATAAAAGTTAAACCAATTAAAAATTTTACTACTATGAAAGCAAATGAAATTTTAGCAATCGGCAACGAAATTTTTTCGACCAACGAAAGAAAAAGCATCTACAAAAAAGAAATCTTTGCAGAATGCAAAACCGACAAAGAAAAAAAGAATCTGCGAATGAAGTTGCGTAAAAAGTTAGATACGTTCATAGCAGAATTTATTGCAAGCAATAAAAATATAGAAAAAAGGAAAGCACTAAAAAAAGCATGGCAAGAATATGCAAAGCAAGTATATATAAATGCAAATTGCATCGTCGATGCAAATGCAAATACAGAAAAAAGGGACACAATCAAAAATTTTCTACTTGCAATGAATGAAAAGGAAAGCAAGTAAATAAAATCGAATAGGGGACAAATTTTGTCCCCTATTTTTAATAAAATTTAATTTTGCGATAGGGACACCGTGGTCCCGTTTTACTGCTAGATGTTTTTGAGAACCTCGCATTAAGCTCTTCCTGAAAGGCACATGCCACATAATCACATCCCCCCTCTCCCTACACAAAATGAAGAACCCATCTAAAGGCTCTTCATAAAATTTTCCAGGATATTTTTTAAGGCTCCAATTATAAGGCCTATGATTTAGCCTTATATATCCTTATCAGATTATCAAATGCCTTAATCCTTACTTCACTATCCCACTTGCTCCACCAATATATTTCTCGAAGGGTCAACTTATGGTTTTGAACTTCCATATAAGCTTTAGTAGTTTTATCCCCACCCAAAAACTCAAAGTTAAATTCAGGGATAAGTATAAAAAGCCATTCAGGATTATACAATAGTTTACCATCAAGTATCTCTGACTCATGTCCCATATCCTGTAAGATACAAATCAAAGACTTCTCTAATTCTGAATCCCTTAATACAGCCAATTTGAATGACTTGCACATTCCACAATTAATAATGGTATTCACATAAATCTCCTTGGCTTTGGTTATCCATTCCAGGATAATCCTATTCTTCTCTTTCTGTTCCATGATTAGGCATAGGGTTTAATTATAACTATTGTAAGAGTGACTACCAGAATGCAAATTATTCCGAATATGAATAACTCACCTATTATTTGTAATAATTTACTAGAATGTTTCTGCAACGAGCAAAGGACCCCACCCATTATTCCCAATGTAAGTGTGAATCCTATAAAGGAGAAAAGGATATGAAATAAAACCTTTAACATAGTATTCATGAATTTAAGGGATATAGACCTGAAGATATCGTTTCGGTATCAAGGTATACACACAATAAGAGGGACCCTTGGTAGTGAGCCCCTCTTAGAACGATTACCTATCTAATAACTGGATATCTAAATCTCCATTGGCATATAGGGTAATGTAGTCTATTATCTGTACTTGGTCGTCTGTTGGCATTTGTATACCGGAGTTATTTACCTTTATAGTCAGCTTCTGATTGTCAAAGTCTAAATGGTAACAGGGAAATAGTTACATGTTACCCATTGGATGGTTTTTATTGGAACATAGATTAAAAATTAAGTCCAGTAGTTTATAGGTTTCTACTGGGCTTTGTTGTGTGTACATTACTTCATTAAAAGTATATCATAGTGATATACTTTTAATCCATAAACCATGCGATATGAGTTTACTTTTATTTCACCAAGGTAATGTACCTATAATCGAAGATGATATGAAATTCGCAAAATTACCCTTACCAACCAATGATGGGGGAGGTTGGACGACCAATGTACTATCTACAGTTGAACTGATAACTATCTACAATCAAGTTAAAAATGAACAGATAGATGGCATTATGATAGTAGATAGTCATGATTATGGTGGTCTATATGAACAGAGGGCCATATCCACGGGGCTCAGATTTAATAATTCAGAGGTAGAGTTTTACTTTAGTCATAGTTATTCTGTAAACGGTAATCAACCCATTGGAGAAGGTTTCGTTAACGACGACGGGACTAAGGCCATAGTCACCGTTACTATCTCATCTACAGGAATACTTATTTATCAATACCACAACTTGGAATAATATAAAATGGAAAAGAGGTCAGTATTTATCTGACCTCTTTTGTGTGATTACATTTACTACTTTTGGTCTGGTTCTTTAACCTTGGCCTTTTGTTTGAAGTAGAACTTGGTTTCTACGAAAAGATAGGGGTATTCCTTATTATCGGGGTCATATACCAAGGTATAATCTACCCCTCTAACGTTAGCTTTCATGTAATGAAACTTTCTCCAAGCTTCATCCTTTAGATTCCTGATTACTTGTTTAAAAGAACGTACAAAACCAACTCTCTTCCTTAAGTACTTCTTTGTTCTACCAACTTCTTGGTAAAACATTTCCTCTACTACTCCACCAGCATCATAGAACTGACCCGGAGTATAAACTTTTACTGCCATATAGATATTTTTATTAAGGTTCCCAAATATCGAATGTTTGACCTTTAGCTGTAGTTATTCTTAATGAATAATGTTCTCTTACTACTCTTAGCTTAGTAAAGGTTAGGTCATGTTTACGGTATACATATTCCTCTAAGGACAATATCTCATTTTCAATATTACCCTTTAATTGACCACTGAACTTTTGGGTGAATCCCTGAGTAAGATTATTTATCTTACCAGTGAGTTTATCCCGTAAAAGGGAAGGAATATTCCCGTCTATGATTACTTTCTCTATATAAGCATCCCAAACCGGAATGGATTGCTTCTCTTCATCACTGGCTTTCCTTAAAATTATTTCAATGTCGTTTAACTCGAGTATCATTCTTGAAAAGAATTTTGAGGGTTAGTATAAATAATCCAGTTATTACTGCCGGACTAACTGCCCATATAAGGAATAAAACTCCATATCTAACTGGGTTGGAGGCTTTTTTAAGAGGAGTTTCTTCGATTACACTTCTGATAAATAGGCAGAAGATAAATCCGAGGGTGTAGAACACTAAAAGGGTATAACCCAACCAAGCCGGAGCAGGATTAGCAGTCATTAAGATATCAGACATGATATGATTATTATGATGGTGATACAAATTATGAGTGTTTGAATAGTTTCTTTCTTACCTTTGGACCAAGATTCATTACCTTCATATTCCTTGTTTACTCCTTTCAAAGCTTTCCAAGTCATACCTCCACAATATGCAGAGTAACTAATAACGTTTACTGTAATCCAATGTAATAAGAAACGTATCATTTTCCTTCTATTTTTTCGATAATACGACTGATTTTGGCAGCTGCATACCGGATTATATCAGGATTTTTAATCCCTTTCTTGTTGATAGCGGCCAATTTCTCCAAATCATGGTTCAAAGTTCTCTGTGCTACCAGAGTTTTATACTTTTCTTCGTTAAAAACCTCGATTTGATACTTAGAATTGATAGGATTGAGTTCTCTATCTGTCTTAATACCATTCTCGAGAGTATAAACCCCCTTTTTCCTCTCCTTAATTGCCGTCTTTTCAAAGAAGGCAGGACCTGTTACCAGTAATAAATCACCAACTTTCATGTAGTTTTGATATTAAATTTGCATATTAAAGTAGTCTTTGCAAGACCTTCCGGTATATATTATAAAATTCTATTTTCAATGAATGTCTTAGGTATCTGTGGAGCCCAAGGAGCGCTCCTTTTTGAGTTTAAGGAACATCTTATAGCTAATGTAGAACCCAGAGCAGTATTCCATTCCAAAAAAGAAGAGCAATGGAAGCTTAATTTTGGTGATATACCGTTTGTAAGGTCACTGGAAGAGGTAAAAAATTCCAAAATAGACCTAATATTAGGCTCTCCATCATGTGGGCATAGCTCAGTATTCTCATATTCCAGGAAAAAATCCCTGGGCAAACCCCGGGAAGATGTTACCCTTAATCTGTATCTTTCTAGTATTAAGAAGTTCAAACCAGCAATATTTATGCTTGAGAACCTCCCAAAACTTCTAGATTTTATCCCTATCTGGGAATGGGAACATAATTTACCCGATTATAAACTTATAGTGCACTGTCACTCCGTTACGGTATTTGGTAATTCCCAACAAAGTAGGAAACGTCTGGTGTTGATAGGAGTTAGAAAAAACTCCAAAATCAACCCACAGATATTTGACCATACTTTTCAGGTTACAAAACCCAAGAATCTGTGTCAATTGAAAAGAGGGGTTAGGAGAGACCTAAATTATCGGGAAGCTGATGATAAAAAGTTAGCCATGTATCACTATGCTGATAAATCTAAAACCACTCTAACAGTAGCTCAAGTAAGAAAGCTATGGAGAACTGAGTTCAAAAATGACTACAAGTGGCCTATGAGAACTCAGAAGATGAAGACTCTACCGGGAGTATATCGCAATAGAAAAAGAAGTTACCCATTAACCGTAAGACCTTCATCCAGGCAATTCAATCCCCACGGAAGGATTATGGGCCTTGAAGAATACCGGGTGATTATGGGCTTTCCCAAAACCTTCCGAATTTATTTTGATAAGGCTAATCCAACTTATTGGTTAAATAAGGGAAGGAATACCTTAACCAAGGGCTCTGTATATGAGGTCGGATTATGGTTAAAAAGGTGCCTTAAAAAGGCCTCTATTTTACGATGACTCCCCCTCGTATATGCGCGTGATAATAATATACCTTAAACAGTATATTATTATCTATACACGTGTTTAAGGGGGGTATATGAAAGAAAAACTAAACACATAAAAGAAGATGAAAAATGTAATCCTAACCTTAGCCTTTATAATTATGGCCTTAACCATATTTTGGCTATGGAACCGAAATTCTGAATTAAGGCATGACCTTAAAAATTCTACTGAGCAACCTGATACCATTTGGGTTAATAAACCCTTTGTACCAAAGGTTGAATTCCCTAAGATTCAATTACCCAAAATGGTATTCCTCTATCAGATAGATTCTGTTCCTATCGAACGAATTGAATATGTTGATAGAGTAGTTACTATCATTCAGAAAGATTCAACTAAAATTGAATACAATGAATTGTTTTTGACCAATTATCCCCAAGCTCCTAAGTTGTTGCAAATACTATCTGGTGGTGATAAGCTATCTATCACTACATTTAATACCGATTGTAAGCTTATTACTGAGGAGTATTCAGTTAATTACTTTCGTTATCAATATAACTACCTGGATGGTAAATTAACCCATAAGAAAACATCTTTCTTAAAAAGATTTAATCCAGTAGCTCAGTATACCATACGACCAGTACATAACTTCCATGATTTGGATTTTGGCTTGAAATACAATACCAGTAAATTTAATTATGAAGCCGGGTTGAATATCAACTATTATCCTAAGCTTCGAGATAATTTAGGTCTCGACCCGTACTTAAGAATTTCATACAATTTCTGACATGGCAAGAAAGAAGACATTAGTTAAAGATGCAAGTCTTACACCCGAACAACTTAAAACCTTGGTTCGGGTGATGAAAGACCCGTTCTTCTTTTCTACTTTCTGCTACGTGATAAACCCAGTGTTGGGTATGGTAAAGTTTTTGCTCTACCCTTTTCAGAAGGCAGTGCTATACCAATTCATGCTCAACAGGTTCAATATCATCCTAAAGTTTCGTCAGGCTGGTATTACTGAGCTAATCTCCCTCTACTGTCTTTGGTTAGCAATGTATCATCCTAACAAGAAGATAAACATTATCTCAATCAAGGACACCGTAGCAAAGAAGGTACTAAAGAAGATTAAGTTCATGTACAAGAATCTTCCTTCATATCTGCAAGAGCCTATCATAAACGGTCGTGCAGGGGAGTTCGGTTCTGTATCAACTATAGAGTTTGCAAATGGTTCTGTAATAGAATCTATTCCAACCTCTGACCAAGCTGGTCGTTCTGAATCTTTGTCGTTGTTGGTGATTGATGAAGCAGCAATCGTAAGATGGGCTTCAACTATCTGGGCATCAGCCTTCCCTACTCTATCAACTGGTGGTGCTGCTATAGTAAACTCATGTATTACTGGTGATACTCAAATTATAGGTAAAGATGGGCCATTCAGAGTAGATTCTATTTGTCCCAAAACTTTTGGTAAGATGGATATATCACATCTTGGGCTGAGAGTATTATCACATACTGGAAAGTGGCAGAGAATACTTGGTTCTGTAAATAAGGGTGTACTGAAAACTTGGGAAGTTCACAATGAACAAGGTAGGGTTATTAAATGTACTCCAAAACATAAGTTGTATACTCTTGAAGGTTGGTTACCTGTTTCAGAGATAATCAAACGAGATATACCTGCTATCTTCTATCATACTGGTATAAGCGGTCTGGAGCAGAATCCAGTAACCGTAAAACCCAAGAAAGAGATATGCAAACCCATACCTGGTTATCCAAACTATGAAGTCTCTAACTGGGGAAGAATCTTCATTGTAAAGAATGGAACGAGGGTAGAAAAATTACCAAAACCATGTACTAACCGAGAAAAATATCTAAATATAAGTCTGTGGAATAATGGTCAAAAGAAAAAGATATGTGTCCACAATTTGGTAGCTAAAGTATTCTTAGGAGAAATTCCAGATGGGTATGTAGTTGACCACATTAACAACAATCCTTCAGACAATTATGTAACCAATCTCCAGATAGTTACAGTAGCTGAGAACGGTCAAAAAGCTGCGAAACATTCTTATGGAATGAAGCTTGGGTCTAAACTAAAAGGGGGATTCAACTACGACTTAAGAGTGGTGGCTTACATAAGATACCGTTATCAGGAACTTGGTTACTACTATGGAGTGTTGGAGAAGATATCTCAGGAGATTGAGAATAAGTTTGAGGTTAAACTGAATAAGTCTTATATTCAACGTATTGTATCTGGTAAACGTGGTACAAGTATCTATCTTTCTAAGCTGAAAGTAGTTAGAAAGTATTACGATACCATTTATGACATTTGCGTTGAAAACGATGAATCTTACCTCATCAACGAAGACTACGTGTCTCATAACACGCCTTACGGCGTCGGGAACTTCTTCCATAGTACTTGGGTAGATGCTATATCTGGGGGTAATCCGTTTAACCCCATACGATTATATTGGCAGATGCACCCTGATAGGGATGAGAAATGGTATGAAGAGATGTCTGCTGCTTTGGGTCCCAAGAGAACAGCTCAGGAGATAGACGGTGACTTCCTATCATCTGGGAATACAGTATTCGACTTAGCTGATATTAAAGCTATAGAGGAATGCTTATTTGACTACCCTGTTATCAATATCCGTCTCAAAGGTCAATATAAAGAGTTCAACGAACCAGACCCAAACAAAGAATACTTTATCGGTGGTGACTGTGCTACTGGTAGAGGTACTGACTACTCTGCTTTCACCTGTATGGATAAAGAAGGGGAAGAGGCTGCAGTATATAAGGGGAGAATACCATTAAACAAGTATGCCAGACTACTTGGAGATATCGGAGAGAAGTTCAACTTTGCTAAGTTAGCACCTGAGACCAATGATGTTGGTATGACGGTAACTACCATACTTCAAGATGAGGGATATCCTAATCTATACTTCTATACTAAGCTCTTACGTAAGAAGAGGAAGAATAGACCAGAAGAAGATAAGTTCCCGGGATGGTTGACCACAACCAAGAACCGTTCTGTAATAATCGAGAACTTAGAGAAGGATATCAGGGAAGAGAACGTAATTATAAAAGACCCGTTCTTTGTACAAGAAGCATATACTTTCATCTATGACGGGGCTGGAAGACCAATTGCTCGTGGTAAGCATAGAATGAATAACTCATCTATGGACCTAGATTTGGAAGGTGAAACCTATTCCGATGATGCTATATTCGGTAAAGCTATCACTAATCATATCAGGTCTCACAGTCCATCTGGTACTGTAGTAATTCCTCAGTAAGCATAAACCATTCAATATAACATGAAACTTAATCCTATCAGTTGGTTCACCAGGTCTAAGCCTGTGGAATCTCAGAACAAAGATGAGGGAAAGGGTTCAATAAGTCCGGGCAGAGTTTCTCAACCAGATGATGGTGTGGGGAACTCTGAACTCATTACCACTCTTAATGGTATGACGAACTTAGTTACCCCAACGTTCAGAACAGAACTAATACCTATCATTCGGGACCTGTACAAGATAAACCCGGACGTCAGCATTGCATTGCAGGACATGTTCAAGCTGTCAAATACAGGTCATACTATTGACTTCCCAAACAATACTCCTGAGGAGTCTACCAAGATGAGGGAGCATTTGAGGAATGTATCCAAGAGGTGGTCGAAGTATACAGCTGGAATAGATGGGTTGGTAAACAAGTTCATAGTTCAGCTTCTTGTTAGTGGTGCTATATCGGTGGAAGGAGTACCAAACAAGAAGTTAACAGGATTGGAAACCATACTATTCATTAAACCCGAAACTATAAGGTTTAAGAGAGAGAACAATGGAGTATATCACCCATATCAAAGAAACCCTCGTTTGGTAGATGGTCTCAAAGATTCATTCATACGATTGAATACAGAGACCTACTGTTATGTAGGTATGTACAATGATACCGATGAACCGTACGGAGTACCCCCATTCATGTCAGCTTTGGATTCTATCGCTGGTCAGCATACCATGCGAAAGAATTTCAAACATATCATGGAGGTAATGGGTATGGTTGGTTTCCTTGAAGCTAAAATGGCTAAACCTCCCCGTACTGCTGGAGAAAGTGAAAAAGCCTATACTGCTCGTTTAGAAAGTACTCTTAGGAAGATGAAGACCAATATAGTTGGAGGTATGTCTGACGGAGTAGTGGTTGGTTACATTGATGACCACGAATTCGAACTAAGGTCTACTTCAGCTTCTATGCAGAATATAAACCTCCCTTGGAATATGAATCAGCAATCTGTGGCAAATGGCCTTGGGGTAAATGGTTCTATCATCGGAGTATCTGCATCACAGAGTGGTACTGAGGGAGGAGCTGGCATACAGCTGTCCAAGATGATATCCCAGTTAAAGAATATCCAAACCTTAGTAATATTTGTACTGGAGTTCTTTTATTCTCTAGAACTGCGCCTGGCAGGGTTTAACAACAAGGGAATAACTATCAAGTTTGGAACTTCAACTGTTTCAGATGATATTAAGTTACAACAGGCTCGTGAATACCGGGCTCGTGTAAATGTAACCCTGTATAATCAGGGCATAATCAGTCAGGACCAGTTTGCACGGGATATGGGTTATGAAACTCCAGACCAACCAGAACCAAGAACTCCAGTGGAATCCGATGATTCAGATGGTACTGGTGATTCAGACACTGGTCAAAAGAAGAAGAAACGAGAAGACGATAAAGATAAGTCAGACCGTAAAACCCGGGATAAAGCAAATCCTAATCCCAAAAGGAAAGACCAAGACAGTAAACCAAGATAAATTATGTCAATGACTCAGCAGAATACCGATGTAATGGTGTTAAGTGCAGCTCATAGCTTGATGGTATCAGATGTGCCAGAAATAGTTATAGATGCTCACTCTCTCTCCGAAAACTTCTATAAGGGCACTGGCAATTTCAGTGAAGACCCTAAGAAGTCACTGGAAAGGTTTGGTATGTGGGGAGGCACTTTGAATGTCAACCAGTTCATGCCAGAAGTAACTCCAGAAATGTTAAAGCCAAAGGACAGTGACTTTATAGAGCCAATGTTCCGAATGCTTTCTGCCGCAATAGTGGCAAGGAAGTATAACCCTACTGAGTTTCCAGAAGCAGTACTGAAGGAATCAATGCCATTATTGGTAGGTCAATCAGTTAACCTTGACCATGAGACCGATGTAGCTAATGCTATTGGAGCAGTTAAATCTGTAGAGTGGCAAGAAGCTTATCAGGATGAAAAGACCGGGATAATTATCCCTGCTGGTATCAATGGTATCATGAAGATAGATGGTCTTTCAAATCCCCGTATAGCTCGTGGTATTCAAATGGACCCTCCGTCAATACATTCTAATTCTGTAACTGTAGAGTTTGCATGGGAACCTTCTCATGCCTTTGAAGATATATGGGAGTTCTATTCCAAACTTGGTACATATACTGAGAATGGGGAGTTGATTCGTAGAGTTGTTACCAAGATTATATCTTATAAAGAGACATCTCTGGTATGGCATGGGGCAGACCCGTTTGCCCAGCTTATCAAAAGCGGTAAGTTAAACAGCCCTGCTTATGCAGGAAGTCAGTACTATTCTTTCTCCGAAGAAAAAGCTGCCGAAGCAAATGACCCAGCAAAGAGGGTATCTATGTTCGACTTCAAGGTTCTTTCTGAAAAAGATATAAAGTACAATACCACCCAATCTAATAATGAAAAGGGTGCCGGAAAGGGTAACCACAATAACCAAACAAATAAAACAAACATGGACAAAGAATTGCAGCAAGTGCTGGCGAGCCTCTTTGGTGAAAATCTTTTGACCCTTTCTGAAGGTCAGGAAGTTTCGACAGAGCTGGCTCTCACCCAGATTAAAAACCTGGTACAGCAGAATCAGAGCCTCACTGAGGCCGTGGCTTCCAAAGACACTGAGATTCAGACTCTCAAGGAAGAGAAAGCAAATCTCGAGAAGGACGTAGAGTCTTACAAGGAAGCAAAGAAAAACTGGGACGGTCATATCAAATCCTTCCGTGAGGAAACGGTGGCTGCCTACAAGAAAGTTTCCGGCGAGGAGAACGTAGACCAGAACATCCTGGCACTACTGGAGAACGAAGGAACCACCATGGAGACCCTCAGTGCTCTTCGTAAGACTTATGACGCACAGCTGGAGGATAAATTCCCGATGCACTGCAACCATTGCGGTTCTCAGGACGTGGGCCGGGCATCGTCTATCAATCCCGAGGGAGAAGATGAAACGAAGAACGGAGACAAATCCACTCAGGCAGTTGCCCAGGCTTTGGCCGACCGGAAACTTCGAGGAGAAAAGAAATAACAGAGAAAGTAACTCAAATTTCAAATTAAATTATGGCAGACTTACACAAAGTGGGTTCCCGAACCCCGCAGGCTGTGATTTACAAAAGTGAATCGCACAAGCTTCATCAGGCATTCCCGGTAAAGAAAGATGATATCATCGTTCAGGGCCAGCCAGTAAAACTGAATAATGACGGTACCATTTCTCCGTATACCGGAGCAGAGGGAGAAATCTACATCGGTATCGCTATCGGTTACAGTCAGTACCCAGCATATCCACCCTCGGCAGCGGGAGTAGAGGTAACAGTTATGGTACAGGGCTATACTGTTATTCACGGTATAGCAAAAGAGGCTATAGCTACTACTGGTTATGTACAGACCGACGGTACGTTGGATGACAGCGGTATATATCCCAACTACAAGTCGTCGGCGGCTAATGCCGAGACTCCTTTCCTGGCTATAAACACGGCAGAGGCAGGTGAACTGGTACGAATCCTTGCAAAATAACAAGAAAAACACATTTATAACATGGCAGAAAAAACTTTCACTCGGGACCAGTACTTAAAGGAGCTTCCCGAAATCGTAAAGAACATGGATGGCTTCCGACAGGGAAGCAACAAGAGTCTCCCGGTAGACATTCATCTGGGTGATATGCTCCAGGAGAAATATGGCATTACCCAGGAGGATTATTTCAAAGCCGTCGGGTTCAATCCCAAAGTCGACACGATGGAGAATATATACTCCATGCCGAATCCCGAACTTCGTTGGCTCGTTCCGGAGATTGTCCGTGAGGCAATCTATCTGGGAATGCGAGAAGCACCATTCTATCCCAACATCATCGCATCCGACCAGCCTATCAATGGGCTGACGGCAATCATGCCGCTCGTCAACATGTCAGACGCTAACCCTGCACGGGTGAACGAGGCTGAGACCATTCCTCTGGGTACCGTATCTTTCGGCCAGAAGTCGGTCAACCTTTTCAAAATCGGCAAGGGTTTCAAGGTTACCGACGAGGTACGAAGCTACGTATCGATGGACGTAATGGCAATATTCCTTCGTGACTTCGGTGTTCAGCTGGGTTATGCAATGGATGCTCTGGCCATGGATGTCCTCGTAAAGGGCAACAAGCTGGACGGTTCGGAATCGGCTCCGGTCATCGGTGTAGGAGATACCACAAAGGGCATCCAGTATCGTGACCTTCTCCGGGTATGGATTCGGGCATCTCGCTTGGGTCGTCAGTTCCGTACCATCATCGGCGGCGAGGAACAGGCCCTAGACCTCCTCGACCTCCCTGAGTTCAAACTGCGTTCGTCGGGTACTACCGATGCCCGTCTGAACCTGAAGACTCCGGTTCCTAACTCGGCAGACTTCTATATCCATGGCGGTACTCCGGCAGACGAGGTAATGCTCGTAGACCCGGCAGCAGCTATGATAAAGCTGACTGCAAAACAGCTGATGCTGGAGTCGGAACGTATCGTTTCGAATCAGACCGAGGCTATCTATGCTTCGCTGACGACGGGCTTCTCGAAGATGTATCAGGATGCTTCTATCCTCATCGATGCGACGAAGGATTTCGCTACCGACGGATTCCCCGACTACATGGACGTAGACAAGTACCTGACCGGTATCATCGAGTAACACCCAACAACTCAAACCTGGGGGCGGCTTAATACCGCCCCCTTAACTAATTTAACTATGGCAAGTAAACGATATGTAAAACTGAGTCCTAAGGCAAGTATCTTCTATGACCAGGCCTCAAAGATTAAGGTTCTCCGCAAAGATGTTGTGGAATTAACCGACAAGCAGTTTAATCTGCGGGTTATCAAAGCAGCCTTGGCAAACGGATATCTCATCGAGGCCAAGGCCGAGGAATTCAAGGCACCTAGCTCGAAAGAAAGCTCACCTGCTCCAAAGAAAGAGGTTGACCTGGAAGCAGTTCGGAAGAAGTTCGATGAACTCGTGGAAGCTGAGGAAGCTCCTGAGAAAATCAAAGAACAGTTCAACACCGAGGAGTTGAAGGCTTTGGCTATCTCCTTGGAGATTGAGCCGGAGGAAGGTGATACCAAGCTTGACTTGGTAAATGCTATCCTCGATGAGCTGAAGGACGAAGACGACGAGTAAACTATGAAAGAGGTAGATTTTTTATCTACCGTAGTTGGACTCAATGCAAGGTTTAGGGGATTCGCTGATGAACTACCCCACGACTTTACAGTAACATGGGTATTTGGTGATGGGAAGACAGAATCACACGTTGGTGTGGTAACTGCTTCCCATCTTTATGAAGCTTCTGGTGACTACGTGGTCAAGATGACCATAACTAACAACGTCGGAGGAGTTGCATTATCCAAGACTCAGGTTATTGGGGTTAGTGAAGAGGTAAAGACCCAGTTGCCTGGCAGTATCTACGAGCTGATAGACACTTATATCCCTGAGGATATCTTCGGTAAACTTACGCTTAAAGAGAAGCAACAGTTTATTGAAAAATGGCAGCTATATATTCAGCCGCTAGTAAATCATGAAGTACCTATAGAGGAATTTAATAATGAGTTGTATTACGAAGCTCTAGAAAACCAGCTAATTATGGAATTGGCAGCCTATGATTATATGGTAGTGCAGATTTCATTGATGGTTGGTGCCACTGCAGAATCAGTTAAAGAGAGTAACTCATCCTCTACATCTGAATCCGAGTCTTCAGAGTCAAGCCGGGGTTCAGGTGAGGTTAAGCGAATACAAACAGGTCCAACTGAGGTAGAATTCTTCAACGATACTGACTCTGAATCTAAAACCTCATCAAATGTCATAAAAGCAATGCAACCAGGTGGAGTTATTGATATACTTAAACAAAATCTGTGTATGCTTGCTGAAAGACTTTCCATCTATCTACCCATTTGCCGAACAGTGAAGAAGGTAGTAGTTCCAAAAGTAGTCAACCACCGGAGGCCAGGACCATTAGATGGCCCAGACCCAGGCTTCCCTGTAAAGAGATAGGGTATGGCACGGAGGAAAAGGATTACAAAAGGAGTATGGGACCGATACAAGGCCATTGTAAATGACTTTGTTGAAGTGGATGCAGGTAAACAACCTCTAATCTGGTTAAAGAGATTTGACCAGATTCTGTCTTACGGTGAAGATACTGGTAATAACTACGAACCGTACTTTCTGGACGGATTGATTCAGTACAACTTCATAAGAACTTGGCCTTCATTAAAAGAGACTGTTTCAGGTGAACTGGACGGTATAAATATTGTATTATATGTAACTAAAAGGTCACTTGAAGAGAATGGACATCTAACCAAAGAAGGTTATTGGAACTTTGACTGGGTACAGGATAAGTTCGTAATCAATGGAAAGGTCTATTCACCAACTGGTGATACTCAGGTTGCTCAGGCACATGATGAAGCTTTGCTCTTTTTTGTAGTACTGAAGAGAGAAACTCCAGAAGAAACTAAAAAGATACTCTCCTACATGGAGAACATCGATAGGTACGTAGAGTTAACTAAGTACATCCTTGAGTTAAGCGAAATGAATAACTATGAGGATGAAACTACCGTGAAGACTAATACGACATTCAAAGTTAAACCCAAATAAAAAAAATGGCCGAAGTAAAACAGAACGGTATAGTAGTTAATCCATCATCTGGTTCTGGTGATACTACTCTTCAGGTAAAAGCTGAAGTTGCCAATCGTGGCAATCGTGTAGCCCAAAGTGCTACATTTGAGGTAGAGGGTACAAGAGTAGCTGAGAAGAAGCAATTCATTGCTAATCATCTCCCAGCAGCCGAGTTTATCAGGTTTGATAATACTAACCCGGCAGTAGATAAGGATGGTGGTACGATAACCTTAACCGGTGTATCAAACACTACCAAAATCACCTTTTCTAAGGGTACGGGAGATATTATCGGGGCTGATGTTGCAGCTATTAAGTTTACGGCAAACGGTGCTGAAGCTACAAGCGGTGTTGCAATCGCTGGCGACCCAGGTGCTAAAGCAAAATATGATTTCAGCCTTACACTGAGTGCTGCAGCTAATGAAACCATAGAAGCTCGTACGCAACAGATTATTGCTATAGCTAATGGTGGTCAGAAAGCAACTGCTACTCTCAATCAGACTGCAGGTGACCCATTCATCGAAGTTGCACCGACCTCAATCGATGTACCTCAGGATGGTTCGGCAGTACAGGTTACGGTGGACACCAACACTACCTTTACGGTTACTCCCAAGGCATAGGACCAAGGGATTTTGGTATAGAGGGGTGGGATATCCCCTCTATATCCCTAATTTAATAATCAGAGTATGGCAAAAGTTAGTATACCATGGGATGACGGCTCCGGAGATAATTTTTATATTGATTATACCGGAATAGAAGGAAGTTCTGAATCCCTGATAACTTCAGACACAAACCTTACTGGAGTAGAGAGAAGGAAGACTTTGGTATTTAGGACTACAACTACCGGAGTAACAACTGCCCAACAAGCTGAGGCTTATCTCACTGTAGTTCAGATGACTGATAGTTTAATTGTAGCCACATTCTCCAACATAGTATCTATGTATGACGACCAGAAAGCTGGATATAAGCAACAGAATACAAGATGAAAGTAAACAATAAATATAAATATCATGGCAGAATTTCATGAAATAGGTAGTTCTCAGTTTACTGACGTAACTCCCACTGGTACCGAACAAATTCAGATATCAGCCACACAGAAAACTACCCTGCAGAAGATAGCCAACCTTTTCAAAGGTAAGGCTGACCCTAATAGTTTAGTAATAACTGATTTTAATGATTCAGCCCCCTTTTCTGATGGTACTCAAAATACTAAGGTAAAGTTCTTCGTGGCTAATGCTGCTACTGTAGTAAATGGACCATCTAATACAGGTATAACTTCTGGTAATTATTACGGTATAGCCATAGCCACTGGTTTAATGCCTACTTTAGGACGAGTAGAATATTTACTATGGGTACAAGGCAAGAAAACCTTATTCCGTGGATATAAAGTGTATATATCTGGTAATGTAAGTGCCGGTTCTGGTTGGGAAGAGGTAAGCGGCAGTGGAAGCCTATCAGACTTAAAGATATCGGGTTGGTCAGATATAACCAAGTATGGTGATGTCCAAGACCCTTATATCCAAAACGGTGATACTCTAGTAGATGTTCTAAGGAAGTTACAATGGATGACAGGTAATAACACTGTTAAAATCCTTGGAGATTCTTCTGGGATAGGTATGATATGGTGGAATGGTGATACTCAGAATGACTTATTTACTGCATTCTATCTCATGATAGAAACTCATGAGATATATTTCATATTCGAGGGTAATTTTAGCGATTTAGGTGACCAAGCTATAGAAGACCAAATCATTGGCTACATTATAAACAAGGGTAGTGCGGTATATATAGGTCCAACCCCTTTGATAAATTATGTATCTGGTACAAATGTAGCTATGAATCTAAGAGGTAAAGATTCCCTTTGGTATACTGGTTCAAGTAATCCCACACTGACCCTACTAGAACATACTTTCGATAACCTAGCCCCAACAGCTTCATTTATATGTGTATATAATATAACTCCTACATTCAAAAAACAAAATAGTACAAGTGTGATACACATGCACCAGAATGCAGCCGATGTAGCACCTACCTCCGGTTATAAGGTGTACACCATACTCTGCCAAGTAGTGGGAAGTGTAAAACATTTCTTTATAAATGTGGCTCCATACAACTAAAACTATAAACCATGAACATTACAAAACTTGGATGGCTATACATTTCCTTGGCCATAGCTTCAGTAATTATCTTCTCCTGCATTTGGAGATGGTTGGACAATGGGTTGGTAGCTTTCTTGCTCATCTTATACCCGATAGTGTATTTCATTGCCGGTTATTTTGTTCACTATCTCAAAGTAAAGGCATCTCTTAAGAAAGAATAGGCAATGTCCAGTATCTTAAAAGAACACCAACATAAAACTAAGTTTGGTAAGTTCCTGCATATTCTTGGGCATATCATTTTGTATATTTGGCAATTACCTCAAAACCTTGCCGGACTCGGTTATAAAATAATCCTACGGGGTGAGAAAAGAATCCTAAAACAAAGGAGTACTGCTTTTTATGTGGCTCCCACAATGAATGGCGGTGTAAGTTTGGGAAACTATATCTTCCTTTCGGAGAAATCTGGATTAAAAGAGCCGGTATATGACCATGAGTTTGGTCATTGTATACAATCCCGAATATTAGGTCCATTATACTTACCAATCGTGGGCTTATGTAGTGGATTACATTGTATGCTACACAAACGTACTAATAACTACTACGATTTTTGGACAGAGAAGTGGGCAAATAAACTTGGAGGAATAGAAGGTTATGCTGGCGAGTACCACTATCACAAAGATGGTATTATCAGGACTGTTTACGATGAACTGAAGGCTTTTTACAATAAATACTTCTAACAAATGGCAAGGAAGGTAAATATCACACTTCCCAAAGTATCTGACCTTGTACTTCAGGTAAAGCTAAACGGTGAATGGCAAAAGGTAGAATCTTTAGTCAGTAACCTTGGGCCAAGTATGCAGAGGGGATATGATAAAGCTGTGAGTCAATTCTCACGTAACCTCCTTGCAATCGTAAAGAAGTCATTAACTTTGGGTATACCGCCGATGGGTGGTGGAGTAACTTGGCAACCATTATCTCCAGCTACCATTGAAAGGTGGGGACAACATCCTATTTATAACCTGACTGGTCTCTATTCGAGGTCAGTTGGGTTATATAGGTATAAATCGAGGGTTCTAATAGGATTACCAATCGGAACCAGACGCTCTTCTCAGAAGAAGCTAACACTAAACCAACTAGCCATGATGTTGGAATTCGGTTCCAGCGATGGTAGGATTCCACCCCGGCCCGTATGGGCACCATCTCTTAAAGCCGCTGGTGGTAAGAATAAGCTCAAGCAACTTATCCTAACGGAGATACGTAAAGAACTTCAAAAGTATGGTGTAAGACCCAATCAAGTAAAATGGTAAATTCTCAGGAAATTATAGAGAGGTCCATATACGTGGCTATATTAAATATGGCTATCAAGTTGGGCTACACTATAAATCCAGAAGACTATCTTCCAACCAGTGCAGCAAATGCTGAACGGTTTAAAGAAGACCTGAAAAAGATTACTGACGAAAAGGGTTTCTACGTCAGTATATTCGGAGTGGGTAACAATCACTCAAAAGGTATAAAAGAAACCCCCCGTATCGTGGTTGATTCCGAAGGATTCTATCCTGGAGATATTGGACTACCGAGACAGATAATAGAGAAAGAAGAGGGCATAGGTTACACTGCAACTGAAGTACCTTATGAAACCCTATCACAATACATGAACATAAGACTGTGTGCTCATTCTGCAGAACACATGAGACTGTTGCATCAGATTATGTTCTGGTCAGTTCCTCAAAGAGGCTACCTAAAACCATACGAAGAACCCAAATTTCTATTCACAGGAAATATATTCCTCCGGATAGTTAATTTTTATAACATGCCGGATTTGGATAATGGGTTGATGGAAAAGGTATACCAATTTGAAGTACAGGATTGCCTCTTAGAGGGTAACACTCCTCCAGAGGTAATTACTCCAATAAGAGATATTTCCGTGCTTCTAGAAAATGCCGATTACACTCTGAAGGTTCCCCAAGGAGCCTGACCCACCTATACCTCCAATCGACCCTGGTTCTTACTTGAGGGTACGTGGAGGTGGATTCTTTTTTTACTATCATAACCTTAATCAATAATTATATGCCACAGACTCCAAGAGTAAGGTTCAACTTTAAGAACCTGAATGTACAATCAAGTGTACCTCTGTTGGGTGTAATCAATGTAGTAGCCCGTACTACTAAGGGTCCATTCGAAGACCCGAAGGACTTGATTGCAACTCCCTCACAGTTCACTCGCATCTTCGGTTCGGAAATAGTTCCGGATGGTTCGGTATCAAACATCATGAAAGCCCTGGAAATGGGTGCAAAAGTCCGGGTATCCCGAGTAGCTGGAGCTGGAGCTTCTTACGGTTGGGCAAAGCCTATGTCGGTAACACCAACTGGCAGGGCAGTACCATCTGTATCAGTACCAGAAGGTTCTTCGGTTATTTCCATTGTAATCGCTGACCCTAGTGGGGCTGAGAACAATCTGGCAATGCACATGGCCATACGTACTCGAGAGGCTGGTTCTCCGGTATTGGATGATACGGGAGTTAATCTCAATCGTCCTTTTTACCTGAAGCTGAATGTATCCACGGAACCAACACTCCGTGCAAGCATCATTCAGTATGGTGGCCGGGATGATACTACCAATATTCCGACGTACGACAGCATGCTCAACGAAATGCCGTTCTTCTCGGCAGTATCACCAACATCTTACGAGGGAGTAACCAATCCTTCGATAAATGTAAATACTCTGCAGAATTTCCTGGACAATGCTCCAAACATTACTTTCGAAGCTATTCATGGAAAAGCCGGAGACGGTCAGGGTACTATGGCAAATCTGGCAACCGGTATTCAGACCATGGAAGATATCATATCCATTCTTCGTCAGTTCTCCAACTGGAACTCGATGATTACTGTGGGTAAGATATCCGAGGGTACGGTACAATCCGATGAGATTTCGGAATCTAACGTATATATGGAGTGTACCGAGGGAAATGCTGGTACTACTCCCAAGGCAGACGAGTGGATATCTGCTTATCAGGCAAGTAAAGCCTATTATGAGGCATACTCTGTAATACTCTCTCATATACATCAGCACTTGCCAACTGATTATACCAAAGTATATACCTCTGTAGCTGCCGATGTACACAACATCTTCGAACAGATGTTGTATGTGGAAGTGCCTAAGTATGCTCCTGACACTCGTACCCCAGCAACTCCCGAAGAGACCCTTTCGGCACTGAAGACTCTGGTACAGACCATTGGTGCCAAGAAAGAAGTGGCATATTTCGGAGGTGGTATCAAGTATTACAACGAGAATGGCTCTCTCCAGAAATGCGATGTGCTGGGTTCGGTAGTGGGACTCGATGCCATCTGCGCTTCTACCTACGGTCCCTGGTATTCGTTCTCCGGTATGAACCGGGGTGTAATCGTATCGGCACTCGGTCCGGTGATGAAGAACTTGGGAGGACCTGCTGAAGTGGATACTCTTAACGAGTTCGCTCAGTGGTACATGAACCTGTTCGTAATAAAGAACACCAGGACCCAGGGTCAGCGCACTATGCTCTGGCATGGTTTCACTTCGAACCCAGTAGACGATTCGGAGAAATTCATCTCCATAGTTCGTCTCAATCTCTATCTGAAGAAAAACCTCCGGCCGATTTTAGAGAGCTACATCGAAGAGCCCAATACCTTCGATACGTGGAAACTCATTTATCACGAAGCAAAAGAAATTCTGGATGACCTGCAGACCCGCAATGCCATCACTTCCTATGAGTGGATAGGTGACCAGGATGCCCAGAGTTACGAAGAGCTTCAGATAAACAATGAGGCCGACGTTCGCCAGGGTAAATATCGGGCTCAGCTGAAGTATAAGGAGGTTGTTCCAATGCAGGATATCGAAATGGATGTTATCATCGACATTGCTGTAAACAAGAGCACCGGTGAAGTATCCATCTCTGCCCAGAATAACTAACAAATAAATACGATAAATACTATGGCAGGAGCTAAAGTAAAAAACCCGAGGAAGAAGTTCTTATGGCAAATAATATTTGTCAAGCACCCCATCAACCCCTTCCTCTTTCAGAAGGTAACTGTACCTGAGATAAGTATCGAACAGGTTGCACACGGGGATGTAAACTACGACGTAAAGACCGGTGGCAGGGTATCAGTTGGTAACTTAACTGCATCTAAGCTGGAGACAACTTCTGGTTCAGATACCTGGTTATGGGATTGGCTGATGTCAGTACAGGATATGCTGCTCGGGGGAGGTTTAACCCCAAGTCAGTACAAGGAAACCGTACTTATCAATGAGCTGGCCGAGGATGGAGTATCTATCCTTAATTCCTGGACTTGTACCGGAGTATGGCCTTGCAAGGTAAACGGACAGGACTTAGACCGAATGAGTTCGGACAACACTCTGGAGGATTTGGAGTTCTCAGTAGACACCTGCGAGAAGCTGTAATAGTGAATCACCAAGGGAGAGCTCAGCAATGAACTCTCCCTTTTTCGTTATCCAAGACTATATTCAGAAGAATACACTTAACAACTCAACAACATGGAAGACCAAACACTTTATGGTAAGAAACTTACCTTCAAACTCCCTAGCGGTTACGAGGTAACCATCAGGGAACAGAACGGAGAAGATGATGATATCCTCTCTAACCCGGTAGATGCCAAAACCTTCATGAACATATCAAAGTTCATTGCAGGCATTGTAACCGATACTGATATAACAGCAACTCGATTGCTTACCCCAGAAGATGTGCAGAAAATGCCATCACTCGACAGGTATGCAATCATGGTAAATTCCAGGGTGTTTTCTCTTGGGGAAATACTTGACTTCAGGTATGCTTGGGATGGTCCAGCCGATGGTCAAGTTCGTGAAGTAGACTATGAAATAAACCTTCAGGAAGAGTTCCTTTTCGACTACGGTGTAGTTCCAACTATGGAAGAGATGGAAGCAAAACCTAACGCTATCCCATTCTACCCAGTACCTAAACAAACCTCGGAAATACAGTTCACTACTAAAAGTGGGAAAGAGATGTGCTTCGACCTCCTCAATGCCCGCGGGGAAGCCTACGTCTTAAATCTCCCCGCAAGTGAACGTACCAAAAATCAGGAGTTAGTCGCTCGTAATCTCAAACTGAGGGTTGGTGACAACTATGAACCCGTGAAGAACTTCCGGATGTTCAGCCCAAAAGATATGATGGACATAAGGTCTGCTATCAAAGGGTTTGACCCCCTATTCCACGGTACTACTCAAATCGAAGACCCCGAAACGGGACAGAAGATTATGGTACCAGTGATGGCGGTAGATAATTTTTTCTACCCACGGGAGAACTAGAAGATGTATATCTATACATTGTTAAAGCTAATATTAGTATTGACTTTAACACTCTAGCAAAGCTCCCCTGGCGGCGAAGGAAGAAATTTATAGAAGCCGCCGAAGCATATTACAATGCCCTTGAGAAAGAGCTGCCCAAAGGAAAGTAGGGCAGCTCTCTTTTGTTCGATAAATCTGAAACTATATGGCTTTTACAAGTGGTAGTCCTTCTGCAGGACAACTAGAGATAGGTGTGGCCCTTGTCCTTCAAGATAGGTTTTCAAACCAGGCAAGAGAAGCTAGCTCAGTCATCCGAGGTTTACATAGGGATGCTAAGAATGCTGTACAGGCTAACTTAACCGCAGTTCAGTCGTACGCTAATATAGCCAGTGGTGTGGCCAGTTCGATAGTATCAACATTAACCACTACTATAGAAACCGGAGCTGATTTCATAGACATGATGACTTCAGTGGGAGCTATATCTGGAGCTACCGAAAATCAAATGTCTGGGTTATCCGAAACTGCCCAGACATTAGGTTTAAGGACCATGTTCATGTCAAGGGATATAGCTTCAGGTATGAAATACTTGGCAATGGCAGGTAATGATGCAAACCAGATTCAGCAAATGATATCTGGTGCAGCCATGATGGCTAATGCCACGGGCATGGAGTTGGGAGGTAAAGGAGGCACAGCTGACTTACTGACCAATATCATGAGGACCTTCAAATTAGAGGGTCAAAATGCAGCTAATGTAGTTGGAGACCAGCTTACTAAGGCGGCTATGTCATCAAATGTATCCATGGCAGACTTAGCTGAATCTATAAAATACTCAGCTGCATCCATGGTAACTCTGAGACAGCAGTTACCACAAGTAGCTGCCATGATAGGTACTCTGGGTAATGCAGGTATTCAGGGTTCTATGGCAGGTACTTCTATAAGAAATATGGCAGACTACCTGACTCAGTCATTAACCAATCCTAACTTTAAGGGAGCTAAGGCTTTAGCTAGATTAGGACTGAGTAAACAGGATTTTGTAGATGCCAATGGAGACCTTCAAGATTTTGCCATAATCTTAGGTAAAATAGAAGAAGCTACTCAAGGATTGTCTACTATAGACCAGAATGCTGTATTCAAGAGTATCTTCGGTGTACGTGGTATGCGTGCTGCAGTTGCAATCATGCGTGATACTGAAGGTTACTTTGACCTGTTAAATAAGATACAAAACAATTCTGCGGGATTTGCTGAAGAGGTAGTAGGGAAACGAATGGAAACCCTTGCAGGTAAAATTGATATTATCCAATCTGCTGCCGAGAACCTTATGACTACTTTCAGTGAAGCCCTGGGTAAGAATCCTATTATAATGGGATTTCTGGATATGCTCGGTTGGGCCATATCTCAGCTTCGTGACCTAATGGCAACTCCATTTGGTCCATGGATAGCGGGATTTGCTGCTATAGCTGCAGTTGGTTTAAAGATAGGTTCTATTTGGATGGGACTGAGAGCACGTTGGTTATTACTGAATGGTGACTCTCAAGTATCCTTCAAAACCATGATAAGGTTAATGATGGGCGGCTGGTCTCAAGCCACTATGTCTGCTCAGGGTTATTTAAACATGGAGAGAGCCATCATAGCTCAAAGGAAAGCTGGTATTGGAGCAAGTGCGACTATCATTGCAGGTATGGCTGGATTACCCGGTTATTTCTATAATGGTAATATTCCAGCAAAAATGGGAGCCAATGGTAGATACTATGCCCAAACTGGTAGAGGAGCTTCTGGATGGACTCCAGTACCTGCTGCAATGGTTACTACTACTAATGCGGGTCAGATGACTCGGGGTTTAATGGGTACCGCTGCAGGGGCAGCAGCAGGTGCGGCATCCCGAGGAGCTTTGGCTTCTGTGGGTAGAGGCATACTGGGATTTGGTTCTAGATTACTCGGGTTATTCGGAGGTCCACTTGGGTTAGCTATTACTGGTATATCCATATTTGGGCCCATGATATACAGTGCTATTAAAGGTAACAAGTCTGCTCAAGATGAAAATACCAGGGCTACAAATGACCTGGCATCTGCTATCAAAGCCAGCCGAGAGGGTTATAAACAAAAGGATAATCTCCAAATGTTAACTATCCAAGAGATACGGTGGTTAGTACAGATGCTCGGAGTTTATACTGATAAGCTCAACAATCGGGAAAATAGAGGTACTCACTTAACTATCAATATGGATGGTAAGAAGTTCCTGGAAGAGTACCTTGGTGAAAGAGATTCAGAGATAAATGTAGCTGCTGGAGTAAACTAATAAATCATGGCATCGCTCATAGGAAAACCTTTAGGAAAAGTAGCTCAAGAAGTAGTTGACCTTGAGCAAGGGAGGATATTCCAATCTCCTCTCAATAAAGTATGGAGAGCCCTGATACTCATAAACAGGGCTACTTCTCCAATGGCTAAGGCAGAACCCAATAAGATGGGTAAAGCCTATGACGCAAAGAATCTGCATGTAGCCCGAAAGGGTTCGTTCTCTTTAGCTCAGGCTCAGGACCCTTGGACTCAGAATCGTATAGCTGCTGAAACAGCTGGGGTTTCTCCTGAACAGATTTTGAAGGCTAAGTCCATAGATTATACTGTAGCAAACAAGTTGACTTCTGAACTGATAAAGAACGACATTGTTATTGCTAACCTGAATGTATCACCCGCTGTAAGTTTAGTGATTCAAAACAGGCCCGACAGATTACGAGTAGAACCTAATGCTACTTGGGCTGCAGTTAAATCCATGGGACGTAATAACCCCTTTTATTTCTACACTGGAGGAGAAGATACAATAACATTCGACATCTCTTGGTATTCAGTAGATGCTGAACACAGAGACGATGTGGTGAATAAATGTAGATTGCTCGAATCCTGGGCAAGAGCTGACGGTTATTCTGCATCACCCCCTACCCTAAGAATTCAGTGGGGTAATTCTGGATTATTTGAAGACGACCTTTTCATACTAGCTTCAGCTCCATATGAATTAACTCATTTTCAAAATGCAGCTCGTATGAGGAAAAGGTATGATAATGACCCAGAGACTGGTCAGAGGATTGCAAGTACTGTAAGTCAACCTTTTGACCTTAAGCTACTACCTAATTGTGCAACCCAAACACTCACCTTCAAAAGGGTAACTAAAAACAATCGAACTTGGGAAGAAATAATCCCTGCTAGTAAGTTGCAGTATACGCCTGGAGTAATCTATGATGGTGGGGAAGTAAATTCTCTAGAAAACTCCGATACGGAGAGAGTAGGCACACAAAATTAAATACTTATGGTTACTATCCCAGGAACAAGTCCCTATGAGGACAGTTATGTAATAAAGTTCCCAGACGGGGATGTATCTTTGGAAAGGAATATATCTGCAATATCTTCAGACCATATAATTCATTCGGTACTTGAAGGAGAAACAATCCAAAACATCGCCTTCAAATACTATGGAGATTCTGGAATGTGGGGAGTAATTGCGGATGCCAATGATATTCTCAATCCTTTCGAAGATGTTCATGAGGATATGGAGTTAATCATACCGAATTATGGAGGATAGTAAACCCATTCTCGTAAACGGTAATGGTACTCCATACCTTGCCATATTCGATGGAGCTGGCTCTCCTATTATGGACGAGTTCAATGGCATTCCCATCGGTATGGAAGTCGAGAACTTCAACTACAAGTACACAGAAGGTAAAGGAGACAAAGGTAAGTTTACTATAGTAACTGACTTTGTAGGAATAGTGGACCATCCCTCTTTACAATTCAAGATGCCCTTGAAGATACAGTGGGGATGGATATTCAGTGACAGCTCTTTCAAATCCGGTCCTGTAAGATTGGTCAACATAAAGAGTCATCAGATAGAGTTTACACCAGAGGGAGTAAAGTTTACCATAGAATTTGCTGATGCAAAGATGTTCTTGGAAGCCGAACCTTCAAAATTTGTGGGTAATAAAACCGAGTACTTGGAGGTATTCAAGGAATTAGCCTTGGGTAAGATGCCTTTAATTGTAACGGATTACTCTCAGAAAGCTGGTACAGCTCTGGTAATAACCGATAATCAACCATGTGATGGCAAAACAGAGCAAAGAGAAAAGTAAGCCTTGCTTACCTTGTTATACAAAAATACAAAACTCTGAGGAGATAGATGATGGGTTAGTAGGAGTAAAAATACTTGAATTGACTCCAGAGAACCTTTCTAAACCTGCTCAGGACCCTGATAGATATAAGTTAAAGATGATACCGGCCACATTTGCAGAAGGTACTGTAATTGCAGGTTCGGCTACATTCTTAAACAAATACTCTCAGTTAGTGGGTATAGTTAAGGCTATGCCAGGAGGTCCTAACTTTGTAGACACTCGTGATAACAAGATAGAGATACACAATGGAAAGCAGTCAGGTAAAACGGTATTTGCATATACCTATGCTGGTGGAACTGGAGAACTGTTAGAGTTCAGGGTTCAAACTAAATACGTACAAAGTATAGAAGCTGGTAAAGCTTCAAGTATAGACCCTGATACTAAAACTGTGGAAACAGAGGTAGTTCAATGTATACCTACCAACGATGACCCATGTAAGCCGGATGCTTATGTTAGAAGGAATAAGCCTGAGATACTTATGGAGCCAAGAGATGTTACTCGTATGGCAAAGTTCGAAAGGGCTATAATACCAAGTACCTCTACATGTCGTCAGGTAAACAATTCTTCTAAAAAGCCTCCAGTATATAACTCTGTAACTGATGCTAAACAGAAGATAGCTTCAAATCCCTCATTAACTGAGGATGAAGTTAAAGCTTACAATTCTCAGATAGAAGCCGAGTGGAAAAAGTATCAAGATGGACTTAAGGGGTTCGAAGATGCAATACGTTCAGGTAAAACTGATGTAAGTCTTCCACCACCACCAGATGAGGTATCTAACTTTGTCATTCGGAGAAAGGTGTTGGTAAAGCTGAATCCCATAGATTATGCTCCTAACAGTAGCACAGCTCAGTGGCAAAATCGATGGAGACAAGGTTACAATGCTTTGAAGAAGAGAACCGATGTAAGCTTGGTCATCCAGGGGTCTTCTCAGGAGAGACCTTACGGAGATTATCCTTATGACCATCCCGGTTCAGACCGTTCTAAGGTATTAGCCGAAATGGAATTAGAAATACAAGTACCAGGTGTACGAGTAGTAGCTGACCCTTTATTCACAACCATGGGAAGCTTCATGTCTAATGACATCATCGAATCGGTGAATAGTCAAATTAAAGCAAAAGCCAAGTTCGTTGGTAACCCCGATATGAAGTCTTCTCAAATCATTGAGATAAAGAATGTCGGTAAAAAGTACTCTGGTGACTGGTATGCAAAAGAGGTTGAACATAGCTTTGATACCGGGGGATATTTCACTGAGGTTACTTTTGAGAAGAAGTCACGTAACTCTATACTGAATCGAATATCTACTTCTGTCAATACTCAGGAAGTATTCCAAAAAGCTCATGACATAGCTGAAGAGTCTTATACTACGGGTGCTTGGAAAATACCAAGTAAGATTAAGGCTGAGGTGGCTAGATACCGAGCTTCAACTTGGACAGAAGAGGACAAGGAGAATCCTCAAAGAGCTGGTCGTCAAATTGTGGTACGTCAGAACCCCGACAACCCTGCTGATTATAAAGTAGAGGTAGATTCAAGAATTGACTTTCAAGTAGGTAGGAACATAAGCCCAAGAGAATAATGACCTTATACGAAATAATTCAACAAAGAGGTATAGAGGCCATTGGAAGATTCTATTCTACCTATCGAGGTATAGTAATAACTTCTAATGACCCTGACTCTCAAAACAAGGTATGTGTACATCTCCCGAGTATACTAAGAGGTGTAGAAGTATGGGCCTATCCTAAGCATCAACAAGGAGGTCCTGGTTCTGGATTCAAATGGTTATCTCCTCGTGAAGGTTCTATAGTATATGTAGAATTTGAAAATGGAGACCCAAGACACCCCCTCTGGTCTTATCATGGCTGGGCAATCGGAGAGATGCCTCCGGAATTGGACAAGCCTCATGTATTGGGATTTATTACTCCCAAGGGTAATAGGATTATACTGGATGAAAGTGAAGCGGGAATATTAACGGCAATAATCCAACAAGATATAATTGTTAAGTCTCTAGACGGTAACATAAACGTCGATGCGAATAACATTATAATGCAGGGGGGAGAAGTTGGTATTCCTGAATCCAATTCGGTAGTAGGGAGGTTAAATAAAATTGAGCAAGACCTAAATAAAATAAAGCAGACATTTACTAACTGGGTACCTAAACCTCAGGACGGTGGTGGTGCTTTGAAGACTGCTGCTGCATCTTGGGCTGGTTCTAAATTGGAAGAGACCAAGGTGGAGGATATTGAAAGTGAAACAATTAAACAACCTAACTAATGGCAAACTATAATCAACTCAACACTATTGGTAGTGGTGCCTATTTCCCGATAAAGCTTGAACAAGCAGTCGGGAGCGATGGGAAACTAGAATCAGTACAGCTGCCAGATGGCAGAGTAGTACCAAAGATAGGATGGTATATACTCCGAGGAGATGTTGCTTTAATAAAGCAGAACCTCACAGCTATCTTAACCTATCAAATAGGCCAAAGATTCAGACAAGAAGACTTTGGTTCTCGAACCTGGGAATGTTTGGAAGAACCTAACACCAGTGCTCTCAATCTCATGATTAAAAATTTCGTGAAGGATGGCATAGCAGCTTGGGAACCTCGGATAACTGCATTAAAGGTATTCGCTCTGAAACCCACCAAGGAATCTATAAGACTCTTGATATATTTCAAGGTACAGAACTCTCAAAGGGTAGAAGAGTTAAACTTTCAGTATAACTTAAATAACTCTACAACAAATGTCTACTAGCAACCCTTGGCTCACCCCTTTTCAGAGGTCATATAATGACATAAAAGCCAAACTGATTCAATCTCTGAATGAAAGGGTTCCAGAGATAACGGATATGAGTGAAGGTAATATCTTCATCCTTACACTCTCAATATTTGCAGGTATTGCCGAGGTAATACATTACTACATCGACGGTATGGCAAGGGAAGCTTTCCTCCCAACTTGTCGAAGGTATTCATCTCTGTACAAACATGCTAAGCTGGTGGATTATCATATAAAATCAGCCATCCCCTCTTCAGTAGACTTAACTGTTTACATGCAAGATGGAAGTCCTTTCCCTGTAGATATACAAGTACCGCAGAACACCATTTTTAATTCAAAGGATGGTAAACAGTGGATAACTACTCGTAATGTAACTATCGAAAGAGGTACTTATACTTATA